>Ga0247841_10002499_pt1 | contig 36571 bp, 38 predicted proteins | sample LaCruzMarch2015__2_FD_192410 | JGI IMG/M metagenome (GOLD analysis project Ga0247841, IMG submission 192410) | Freshwater microbial communities from meromictic Lake La Cruz, Castile-La Mancha, Spain - LaCruzMarch2015_18m | ecosystem: Environmental > Aquatic > Freshwater > Lake | place: Spain... | reverse complement strand
GCAAGTGGCAGACGAAGAGTAAGCGATTTCGCTAAGCTAGTAACAGAGGGTTTTACCCTAAAATGAAAAACCACCAGTTCTACTGGTGGATTTTTATTTATTTACTCTTTTTCTTTTTCAAAGTGCTTTTCACATTTTGAGTTTTTTCATCGTCGCTAATTTTTTCATATTCTTCTTGCATCTGTTTTTCAAACTCAATCTTGTTTTGCTTGTTTCTCTTTTTAGTTTCTCGTCTTTCAGTTTGTCTGATGTTAAAAGGATCATTCAAATAGGCAATTGATGAATTAAGATATTCAATTTTTTCAAGCAATTTGTTTGCAGAAATAGCATAAACTTTATAAAATCCTCGGCTTTCAACCTCATCTTTGTCCGCGGTGTCTTGCTCATATTTTTCTCTTAACTCTTCATATTCTTTTTTAACTTTTGACAAATCTTCATTCAACACTGAAAGGTCTTTTTTACGTTTTATTTTCAATTCTTCTTGGATTTCAGTTTGTTTTACTTTCTTGATTGAGATGACGTAATTGCTATTTTTAGACACTTTTTTAATTTTTCTCTTTGGAATTTGCCTAATGATATATCCAGCAAGTGCTAAAAGAAGGGCAGTGGCCAAAATTATGGAAGAAACAAGCGCCCAAACGTTCACAGAGTCATCGTCAGTTGTCGAAGTTGTGTCTTCGTCTTCGTCCTCCTCGTCGTCTGAAAGTTCGATAGTTTCTGAAACAATCGTGTTTGCATTCGATGTTTTTTCGGCATAGTCTGTTTCGGTCATATCTGTCACTGTTAAATCATCAAAATATATTTTGCCCTGAGTGAGATAATCTTCCGTCCCCATTCCAAGCAAAATTTTGACGTCCTGAGTTGTCTCGCAGAGGATATACATTGAATATTTCACCCAGCCATTATTGTCGGTGGAACTCACCACAATGTTTGAAAAAATGTTTGTGTTTGCATCGTCGTCTTCGTCCAAAACCACAACCTCGCCGTCGTCGTCAAGAGTCACGACCTCAAAATATCCTCCAAAAGTGTCACCATTCAAAGTTGTGCCGGAAAAATCTGTTTTAACCCACACGGAAATCTCGTAATAACTGCTGGCTGTCAGGGAATAGGCATAGTTTGAAATCAAAATTTGATAGCCGTCTGTGACATTATTCACAAACAAAACATTCAGGTCATTCGCATTTTCTCTCACATTGTTCGTCGTCACGCCAAAATAGTTGTTACTTCCTTCCAAAGCGGAATAGGTGGAAAAATTTGTATTTTTATAGACATTTGTTGTCCCAGAAATCAATTCATTTGAGCGAGAATAGAAACTATCTTCCATTAAATTCAAATAGAAAGAAGTGCTTGAAGCCATCTTTGAAAGGTCGTCAGTTGAAGAACTGCTGTATTGCACATAGTCGAAGAAAGCATAGTTATCGCCATCATCTCCAGCGACCCCGAGCACAAGGCTAACAGTTGAAGCACTCAGCCCATTTTTGACATAAAGAGTGTAAGTGTCCCAAGTTGTTGCAGTGATGTTGTCGATGATTGCCACTATATTTCCGTCCTCGTCCAAAAGTTTGATGAAAGCTTTTGCAGTGCCATAGGTTTTCACCCCAACGGAAATTTTGACAGTTGAAGCGGAAGATGAAGTGTTCGCCGAGATTGAGAAAGATTCACTCTCATATGAAGCGTCACTGCTTGTTGTGTTTCTAACCATCAAAACACTCTCGTTTAAGTTGTTTGTCCCAGTTGTGAAATTGCTTATGCCATAGTTTTCTTTGTAATAATCGGTGTCAACACCGGGATTTGCAATGTAGCCATAACTTGCAGAGTCGCCAGTGAAGTATGTTGGATTAATCCTAATTAATCCGCTTTTTGCATTGTTCGTGTCAGCAGAATATGTCCAATCAAGTGGTTTCAAAGGGTATGCTTCGTTCAGTGTTTCGTTGTCCGAAAACCAAAAATTGCCATTTGTGATTGTGCTTGTGTCAGTTATGTTTGAAGAAAAATCAAGTGCGTCATCATCGCCAGCATTGTCGGCATATTCTTGTTGTGTGAGAGGTGTAAGAGCGATGTTGTCAATGATTGCATAGCCCGAACTCTCTGGCAGTGAAAAGGAAATGTAGAATTTTTGGTCTTTCTCGACACTGCCTTTGATGTAGATAGTCTTAATTTCAAAGTCGTTATATTCGCTCAGCCCACTGCTTGAAGTCAAACCAGAAACGACAAGTGGTTCATACAGATTTTGGTCGGCATAATCGTCTGCATCTTCGTCAAGGTCTGCGTCATAAAGTTCAGGAGTCAAAGTCACAGTGACGCCCGAGCCGGAAAGTTCGCCAGTTTTTAAAAGGAAAGTGAGAGCATAGAAAGTGTGCTGTCCAATTGTTGCCAAGTTGCTTGTGGTCGAGGAAATTGTGGTTGTCGTTTCGTCATTGTTCAAAAGCAAAAGTTCTTTTGTGTTCCCATAAACATAGGTGCTGGCATAGTTTGTCCCGTCTGTTTCATATAAATTGTTTAAAGTTGTGTTGACATCACTAATCGTTTTAACGCTGATGCTTGCGTCTCCGTTTCCAGAAATTGCTTCAGAATTCCAATTCGTCAGTCCGTCTTCAAAATTTGAATTTAAAAAAGGTGAAGTTGAAACCCTGTTCTCGTTAATTATTTTAGTTTGAGCACCGCCAGTTGCCGAGTAAAAATCTGCATTTGAAACTTCAAAAACTTGGACGCAGTCAAACAAAACTGCCCCTGTTGTTACTGTCGTTTTGCTCGCCCCGTAGCAAAGGGTGAGAGTTGTGGCAAGTTCGTTTTTGGAGTCTGTTGAAATATAAAAAGAATATGTCTTCCAAACATTTCCCGTGGAAACACTTTCAAAATTTTGGCTGCTATCTGCCGAAAGATAGATTGATGCAAGGGCACTATCAACCGTCTTAACGTGAACGCTCAAACGAAAATATTTTGACGCTGTTAAGGTGATTTCGTCGCTCACTGCACTTGCCTTGCCCGAAGTTGTCGAGCGAAACATCAAAACATAGTTGTCGGCGTCGGTGATTGAGTCGTCTGTTTCAGGGTTTTCTGTGAGCCCAAAAGAGTTGTTGTCTTTAAAATTATCCGTTGAAACATCAATGACCCCCGCAGTGACGGAAGTGCTTTTTGAAATTGTCCAACTGTCAGTTAGGGAATAAGGAGAGCCTGTGTTGCCAGAAGAGTAGGACGTAAAATCGCCGTTTTCGACACTAACGCTGGAACTTTCCGTTTCATACACATATGCTTTTACTTGGGTTAAAGATGAAAACACAGCAATATTGCCCAAAAAAAGAAAAGACACGACAAGCAAAAGAGCGATAAATATTTTTTTTGTTGAAATAACCAAATTCTTCATAGTAAATCCTTTAAAACATTTTTTGCCAACTGTGTGACAAATTTGTGACTATTGAATTATATACTAACAATCATAAAATTGCAATTGATTTTCGTGTTCTTTTAAGTTGTTTTTTTATATAGATAACTACAAGATAAATACTTAATATAAATAATATATAGACAATAAAGAAAAAGATAAATATTTTAAACTTAAAAAAAACATAATAGAATTATGGACAAAAAAATGAAATACTTAATATTTTTTTTGCTTTCAATTCTAATTGGGGTGATAAACGGGTTTTTTGGCGGTGGTGGTGGCATGCTTTGCGTGCCCATTTTAAAGAAATTTTTAAACTTAACCGACAAGCAATCTCACGCAACGACGGTGTTTGTGATGTCCATAATCTGTTTGCCCACACTCATAATCTATCTTTTCACCTTAAAATATAGATTTTCCCAGCTTTTGTTTGTGACGATAGGCTCTCTTGTCGGCGGGATTTTTGGCGTGAAACTTATGAACAAAATAAGCGACAAAACACTAAATTTGCTCTTTGTTATCGTCCTATTTTTGTCGGGAATAAAAATGCTTTTTTAAACAAAGCAAATTTGTCTTTTGGTGAAGTTAAATTTTTAATGGAGAAAAAAATATGTGGATAATATTAATTTTAATAGGCTTAATCTCGGGGATTCTTGGCAGTATGGGGCTTGGTGGCGGGACGATTTTAATCCCCATTTTATCCCTAATAAATGTCACGCAAAAAAACGCACAAGTAATCAACGTCTTTTCGTTTGTTTTTGTGGCTTTTTTCATCTTAATTTTCTATATAAAACAAGGCTACACGCAGGTTTTCCCCGCCATTTGTTTCTCTTTTTTTGGCGTCATATCTGCCACGATGACAGCACTTCTGGTGAAGGACACTTCCAGTCAAACCATCAAAATTTGCTTTGCCATTTTTTTGATTTTAGTGGCAATTTATGAACTTTTTGTCTTCATAAAAAAATATGCAGGGAAAAAATAAGAAATAAAACTCCTTTACAATTTTTGAATTTTCGTGTAATATGTTTTTGACTTATTTGTAAGGAGAATTCATTATGGTTGATAAAGAAAAATGTATTGGTTGCGGTGCATGTGAAAGCGTTTGTCCAGTGGGAGCCATCAAGATGATTAATGGAAAATCGACAATCGACAAGAACATTTGCATCAAATGTGGCACGTGCGAGGGCATATGTCCAGTTGGCGCAATCAAGATTGAAAAATAGATAGACTTAAAAAGTTAAAGGAGTTTTATTTTGGATAAGATAGCAGTGGTTGATTTAGGAAGCAGTAAGATTGATCTTATTATGGCTTCTTGTTTGCAGGAAGGCAATTTTGCAGTGTTTGAGGACATCTCTGAAAATGTGAAGATTGTTGACGACTTTGATGGCGAGGGAATGCTCAGGATTGCACGGAGCAACGAAGCGATTGAAGTGCTTAAAATGTATCGAATGATTTGTGAAGTGAACAAGATTTCAAACATAGTTGCAGTGTGCAGTCATTCGCTCAAAAACCTTAAAAACTATCGCAGTTTTTTAGACGAGATCTATAATATTTGCGGTTTTAAATTCAAGATATTGTCACAAGATGAGGAATTAAGCGCCCTTTATACAGGTGTCGTTAATTCTCTTGATATGCCAAAAGCGATTGTGTTCAACATCAGCGGTGGGACAGTCAGGATTTTGCAATACAGCAGGCGAAATGTGCTAAACAAGATTGAGTTGCCTTTTGGGACATATTCAGTTGCAAAACTTATGGAGCAAGCAAAATCTCCCGAAGAAGCCTGCCAATTGATGACAAGCAAGTTTAAGGAAGAACTTGAAAAAGTGGAATGGCTGAGGAACATTGAAGGTGAATTCAACTTTGTTGGGGTGGGCAATGCGTTTAGGAATGCGGGATTTCTATCTCGCAAGATGAGGAAATATCCTCTTGATGTTGAGCATAATTATGTGATGACAAAGTCGCAATTTCAAAATGTTTACGACCTTGTCAAGACTTTGGACGTTGATAAAACGAAGAAGATTAAAGGAATTTCTGCCGACAGGTCAGACGTTTTTGCCAGCGGAATTTCAATGATTAAGGCAATTTTTGATGTTTGCAAATTTGATGACGCCACTGTATCTTTGAAGGGTATGAACGAGGGGTTCATATATTCTGCCGTTATGCCACAAACAAGTGAGAAACCAATTTCCGATTTGCTTGGGTTCAGCCTCGACAACATCAGGGAATTTTATGATGGAGACTATGACAATTCAAAACAAGTCAGCGAACTTGCGCTAATACTTTTCAGACAACTCAAAGTGCTTCACAAGTTGCCAAGGGGCTATGTTAAAGTGCTTAGAATTGCGGCTTCGATGTATAACTGTGGGCAACGAATTAAGTTTTATGACAACGAGAAAAACAGTTTTTCCATAATTTTAAATTCAGAGATTTTAGGTGCAACCCACAGGGAGATGATTCTTGCATCATTTGTCAGTGCCAGCCAAACTCTAAGTGATTTTAACTTGACGGAATGGGTGAAATATAAGGAACTTTTGGTGGAAGAAGACCTTGACGCCGTCAGGAAACTTTCGCTTATCATTCGCCTTGCAAAAGCACTCGACAAGACTCACAGAAATGTTGTGCAAGACATCAGTTGCGACATTTTAGGGGACTCCGTCATAATGAAAACAATCATAACACTTGACGCTTCCATCGAAATCAGAGAAGCCCTCAAAGCCTCACAAGACTTTGTGAAAGTGTATAAGAAAACTCTTGAAGTGCTATAAAAAAATTCAACTCTCAGCCTTTGTGCTAAGAGTTTTTTTTAAAAAAAATATAAACATTTCATTAAATTTAGTTTTTAAACACGATATTATTTGCTATAATTTCAAATGAATAGGTGAGCATATGTCTTTAATTGAATTAAGTATAGATTTAGGGAGTAATAACACAACAATCTACAAAAAAAATTGTGGAGTTGTGCTCTATGAACCCACGCTTGCACTTCTTCAAACTTCTGGCAAAAATATGAAAGTTTTAAAGATTGGGCTTGAAGCGGAGAAACTTTATGGCAAGAGCAGTGACGACGAAATTTTTGTGAAACCTGTCGTTGAAGGAGTCATCAAAAATCTCGACTTAACGCAGAAAATTCTCTCCTATTTTTTCAGTAAAGTCATCTGTTATAAATTCATAAAACCCGCAGTGAAGTTGATTGTTTGTCTGCCCGTGGGGCTCAGTAAAAATGAGTATGAAGATTATAGAAAACTTTTCTATGCGGTGGGTTTTGAAAAGATTGATTTTGTGTATAACCTTGTTTGTTGCAGTCTTGTGGACGTGCCGTATTTCAGCCTTGGCAAGACTTCGCTTGTCGTGAACATCGGTGCTGGGAAAACGGAGATTGCCTCCATTGTGAGCGGGAAAATGCTGAAGAGTTGTTCCATTAATGTTGGCGGAAATATGGTTGATAAGGGCATTGTGGAAACATTGCAAAAGGTGAAAGGCTATGTTGTCAGCCAAAATCTTGCCTGCAAGATTAAGCAGGAGATTGGCAGTTTGTATGAAACGGACAAGAGCAGTATGGAAGTCCTCGTGCAAGACGCCGTCGTGAACTCGCAGATTTCAGCCATAATCACTGCAAAAGACATTATGAAAAGCGTGTATGAAACATATTTCAAAATTCTTCAAACTGTTCAGGCGTTTTTTAATGAGTGTAGCAGTGAAGTCGCCGAGGATATCAAAAATGATGGGATAGTTATCTCGGGCGGTGGGTCGCAGATAACTGGGCTTGAAAAGTTTTTCAAAAAAATTCTTCACCTTTCAGTTTTTGTGATGGACAACCCCGAAGTGTGCAGTGTCCTTGGCACCGAGAAACTTTTTTCCGACCTCAATTTGCTTCAAAAAATTGTGGAAGAAAACTAAAATATGTGACTTTCTTTGTCGAAGTTAAAGAGTAAAACAAAACTGTGTTTTACTTTTTTTTGTTTGGAGAATAAAATGTCTTAACAAAAAGAGAGGGCTATATGGCAAGGAAAATTGTTATCACAAGTGGAAAGGGCGGTGTGGGTAAAACCACCATTTGTGCAAATCTTGGCTTTGCTTTGGCAAAACAGAACAGGCGAGTTGTCCTCGTGGACGTGGATATTGGGCTGAATAACCTTGATGTTGTCACGGGAATAGAGAACAAAATTGTCTTTGACCTTGTGGACGTGATTGAGGGCAAATGTCGAACAAAACAAGCGCTTGTGCAGGATATTGACCAGCCAAATCTCTACATAATGCCGTCGGCACATTCATATAATAAAGCGCAAGTCACCGCCGAAAATGTGAAGAAAGTGGTGGACAGCCTCAATGATTTTTTCGACTTTGTTCTCATCGATTGCCCAGCGGGGATAGACGAGCCTTTCAGACGTGCGGTGTTTGGAGCCGACGAGGCAATTGTCGTCGTAACCCCACATTTGTCGAGTATGCGAGATGCCGACAAAGTGCTTTTGATGCTTTCAAATTTCAATATAAAGGACTATTCGCTCGTTGTGAATAGGGTGCGGGGCGATATGGTGATGGACAAAGAGATGATGGATAGCAGTAAAATTGCCGAGATTTTAGATGTCCGTCTTTCCGGGATAATCCCCGAGGACGACAGCATCACCACTCTTTTAGGCGTTGGTAAAACGGTGAACAGAAATTGCGAGTCTTTTGAGGCTTTTAATATGCTTGCAAGAAACATTTTGGGCGAAACAGACAAACTCTACGATTGCACCGAAAAATATAAGGGGTTTGTTGGCTTTTTCAAGCGAGCAATAAGAAGAAAAATCTAAGGACATTGCGGGCAAATCAAAGCGAAGAAAAAGATAAAAAAAAAGCGAAGAAAAAGCGAAGAAAAAGCGAAGAAAAAGCAAAAAAATAGGGGGAAAATGAGAAGTGAAAGTGGCACAAAAAACAAGTTTGCGTTTAAAAAATATGCTAAAACAAGACAAGGAAAAAGTCTCTTTGCCTTTGCTCAGCCTTATGAAAAGCGACGTTTTTCAAATTGTGGGAAATTATTTTGAACTGCGTCTTGAAGACGTTTTTGTCAGTTATTTTGTTGACGTCGACGGGAATTATCAGATTGAGATTAAACTTATGTCAAAAAAAGTTAAAAAAGCGAATTTTTTAAGCGTATAAATCATAAACATTTTATATGAAAATAAAAAATGTGATATTAAAAAATAAAAAAGAAAAAAAGAGAAACTCTCTCAAAAAAACCTTCTCTTTTGTCAAAAAATATTTGACCATATTCATCATAATTTTCATCTTTCTATTTCTTTTTGCTTGTGACAGTTTTGGCTCTCAAACAGGCACTTTAATCATAGATAATTTAAAGTCCATCGCCACCAGTTTCACCCCAACAACCGACTTGTTTGACGACGGGAGCGAGGTGTCGTTTGTGTCCTATTTTTTTGGAATGAATTCCACGACAAAGGAGCAGACAGTCGCAGAATTTTATCTGCCCACAACCCAGCAAAATGTTTCCACCAGCGACGAATTATTAAGTTATATGTTTGACGGCACGATTTCTTGCGTTGCGTCGGGCACGGTTAGTGCAGTTGGCTACACGACGAGCAACGAAAAATACATCGAAGTGGAGCATTCACAGGGCTATCTTTCAAGATATATTGGCTTAAACTTCGTCGGAGTTTTTGCTGGGGAGAGTGTCAGTGCAAACAATTTAATAGGACTTGCATCTTTAAAAAATGCGGTTAGGGTGTATGTCTATCAAAATGATAATCTCGTGAAAATAAGCGAAATTGAATGGAAAAATTAAAGGTTAATGTTCACCCCACTTTCATTTTTTTTGCGAGTTTGCTTGTGTATTTTGGACAAGGTTTTTTGCTTTTAAACTATCTCCTCACAATTATTTTGCATGAATATTCCCACGCGTTTGTGGCACGGAATTTGGGATATAACATAAAAAACATCAAACTCATTCCTTTTGGCATATGTCTAAACTTAAAGTCGAGTGCCATCGCCCCAAAAGACGAGATAAAGATTGCACTTGCAGGTCCCGTTATGAACCTGGTTTTGTGCATTTTGTGCTTTTCGCTTTGGTGGATTTTCCCATCAACTTATAACTACACAAATATGTTTTGCTATGCCAATTTCATCACTTGTTTTTTCAATTTTCTCCCCGCATTTCCGCTCGATGGCGGAAGGATTATGCTGGCAATTTTAAAAAATAAAGTGAGCGAAAGAACTGCAATAAAATTTTGCAAGTTGATAAACATAACTTTGTCAGTTTTTCTTCTCATTCTTTTTGTTTGGTCGTGTTTTTCCAAAATGAATTTGACATATTTGTTTGTGGTTTTTTGCATTTTGACAGGCGTGTTTGAAGTGAACGAAAACAGGCAATATTCTCACATAAATTTTTCAAACATAAAGAAAGTTAACAAGGTTATGAAAATCAAAAATTTGTATGTGAAAGAGAGCGAAAAAGTCTTTAAAATCTGTAAATATCTTGACAGTTTTTCCTATGTAAATCTCTATGTCTATGACGACTTTGACAACTTGAAAGAAATTATCAGCGAAAAAGATTATGTGACTATGCTTGAAAAAGTCCCCTCTGCGTCCACTTTCAAAGAAGTGTTTTTTAACGCTAAACGGGTTTTTTAGGTGCAAAAAGTTTAATTTTTAAAAACAAATCTTAAAAATCATTTCACTTAAATAAAAAAATAGTTTAAAATTAAATGCGAAAGAGGAAGAAAAATTATGAAATATGTCAGAAATTTAGACGACCTAAAAAAATATACTTTTGAATTTTTCGATAGTTTTTTGCCCACCAAACTATCCGATGAAATGGTGAACTATTTTCTTGTTGACCTTGGAGATAAGGACGCTCTTTTAGGGCAAACCTTGTTAGAAATCTCCAAAAAGCCACTTAACATTGCTACCACAGCGGAATATGGCGAAGTCATTTTGCAACTTTTAGACTATAAAGAACTTCTCGGAAAATTCACCGAGTTGCTCCTTATGTCGAAGTCTTTTGAGGCTCTAAGTTCTTTTTTAAACAGAATTTTTCTGCAACAAGTAGGCAAATTTACATATAAAAGTATCAAAAAACAATATTCAATTAAAGAGAGATATTTTGACAGATTTATTGAGATTGTGATGTATTGCAAGATTGACAAAAGTCTTTTCACCCCATTTTTCCTTGCGATTTTTAACTGCGACGAGACTTCACCCTTGTTTTTTTTCAAAGAGCCACTCAAAGAATATCTTGACATCTATCTTAAAGACGGCGACGACGATTCCTTCATTTCTTCGCTACTTTCAAGCGAAAAGCAGGCGGGAATAAACGAATATGCCTCAACAAACACGGTCAAAACTCTGCGAACACTCATAAATGAGTTTGTGAAAGGTGAGATAAGTAACTCTACACTCATCAAAAAAGCACTTTTGGGACACAAGCAAGAAGGCTTTAACATCATCGAAGAAATGCTTAATTCCAGTGAATTTGACACGATGTTTAAGGCAGTCCAACTGCTCGTTTTGCTTAATGAAGACAGGCGAGTGAAAGATAGGCTAAAAAACCTCTATGAAACGACAACCGACGCAAAAATTAAGGCATATCTTGAAAAAGAATGTGGTTTTAGTTCGCTAGACTCTTTCTCATCAAAAGAGCAATTTGAGCACTTTGTTAGCAAAAATGTTTTTCAAATTCAGGAAAGGCTTTATGGTTCAAGACTCAAAAAATATTATGACAAATATAACCTTTCTAGCACCCTTTTAAACGGAAAAATTTTAACTTTTGTGATGGAAACTTTTAAAAATAAAGACACGGACAATCAAATCTTTGCGATGAGGGAATATTTAAAGTTTGTTGACAATGAAGTTTTGCAAAAGTTGAGCAGAGTTGTGTTTGAAGTGGCAGTGGACAGAAACAAACTTTTAAAAAGCAAATGGGCGCTCAGACTGATTGCAATGTTTGCGTCAAGCGACCTTTTATTAGACATCACAGAAAATTTGAAAATGTGGCTTTCAAGCAAATCGCAGGAGAAAATGTGCAGATATTTTCTTGAAATGATGGCAAACTCTTCACGAGAAGAGACCATTCAAGTGGTGAAATCACTTCAAACTCTCGACCTCACCCCAAAGCAAAAGAAGTTTTTGTCGCAAACACTGGAAACTTTTTCAAACAAAAGCAAGCAAAATTTGGAAGCAGTGAAAGACAAACTGATTGATGATTGTGGCTTTGAGACAGACGGAACGAGGACTCTTCACCTTGAAAAAAGGGACGTCTTGCTAAGGATAAATCTTGATTGTTCCATCTCTCTTTTAAACGCCAAAAATTTCAAGCCCGCCAGAATGCACGGCAAAGAATTTTTTGAAGGTATGGAACTTAAATCTTTTATTAAAATGCTTGAAAAAAAGGTGAAAGAGCAGAGAAAACGGCTCTACACCGCCTTTTTGGAATTTCGAAATTATGACACTGAAAGTTTTGAAGAAAGCATTGTGCAAAACAAACTTTTAAATTTATTTGCTCAAAATCTTGTGTGGGGAAGATATAAAAACGACAAACTTGTGGAAATATGCTTGTTTAAAGATGGCAAACTCACTCACCTTGCCGGCAACATTGTCATCGAAAACTTTGCCGATTATAGCATTGCAATTTTGCAACCAATCGATTGTGAGGACATCAAAAAAGAACTTCAAAACAAGTTTGAAACTCTATTCAGCCAGTTTGACCTGCCAGTTTTTAAGGAAGAAGATCTCACGATGAATGCAAACTATGTTGACAGCCTTGCGGGAGTTTTTTGTAACGCAAAATTGTTTGTCACGAGGCTTGAAAAGTTGAAATATAAAATTAATGACCTTGACGCAAGGAGGTTTTTTGGCACTTTAATTAAAGAAAATAAAGAGTTAAATCTGCTCACTTGTGTGGAGTTTGACAAAGTGTCACTTGACAAATTGAATTGTAGCATAACCATTTCAAAAGTGCGATTTTTCGAACTGAATAAGCAGATTAAAAATGGCAAAAAATTTACTCTCGACAAAACGGAAGCCCTCACATTAAGGGGTATAAATCCTCACATTTTAAGCAATGAACTTGCTCAAACTTTGCTTGCTTGTAAGAGTTAAAAAACACTTAAAGTTGCTTTTTAGCCCAATTTTAATCAAATTTTGTGCCAAATTTTTTTAAATTAAAAAACTATTCTTTTTTTGTCGCCCCAGTTTTCTTTGAACTTGTTGCCACCTCGGCACTATTTTTGTTGTTTTCAACAAGGATATATGGCTTCAATTTTTCGATGTTATTTTCTTGTGCTTCCAAAATTGCTTTTCCCAAATCAAGCATCTCGCTCTTGCATTTTTTGCAGTCGGAGAGAATGGACATTAGGCTGATAACTCCCATCGTCGAACCCAAAATGCTCAAACTTGCAATCTTTCTGTTTGTCTTGTCAAGCATAGTTGCTAAGTTGGTGCTAAGCCACATTTTCATCTTCACAAAAATGTTGTTATCGGTGATGACAACGTCCATTTCTTTTGCCAAATCTTCACAATTTTCACTGAAATTATCATATTCTTTAAACTGTTTTTTCAGTTCTCGTTTGAGTTTGCTATCCTTAATTTTGTCAATCACATTGTTGATGTTTTGTTTTCCCGTTTGCAAATTATGATAGATGACATTGAGAAGTGTGGTGTTAATTTCTTTTTGAGATTTTGGCATTTTTGCTCCTTTATTTCACATATTATTTTGCTCAAATTGACTTTTTTTATGCAAAAATGTTGTTGACAATGACTGCCATTTGTGATAGATTTTTCATATCCGCATGAGAAAGGTTTTTAAGTGTAACTTGTTGCCACCTTTGTTCAGCGAGTTTGGAGGATAAGGAGGAAAGAAATATGTATGCAATCATTTCAACTGGCGGAAAACAATATAAAGTGACAGAAGGCGAAAGTCTTGACGTCGAAAAATTGAATGCAGAGCCAGACGAAACCGTTAATTTTGATGTTTTGCTTCTTGCAAACGACGATGGCAAAATTGATTCTGGAAACCCAGTTTTGAAAGATGTCACTTGCGAAGCGAAAGTTGTGGCACAGGGAAAGCAAACCAAAATCGTTGTTTTTAAATATAAAGCAAAAAAGAACGTGAGAAAAAAACAAGGTCACAGACAACCTTACACAAGAGTCAAAATAGTGTCTATAAAAAAGGCTTAAAGATGACAAACATTACAATCACAAAGAAGAATGGCGAGATTACAAAAGTCGTTTGCGACGGACACACAAACTACGGAATTAGCGGGGAAGACATTGTTTGCAGTGCACTTTCGAGCGTGGTTCAAACGGCAGTTTTGGGGCTACTTATGGTGGCAAAAGTTAATGTAAATTTATCGCGAAACGAGGAAAAAGGTTTTTTGAGTTTTGAGATACCAAAAGACATTTCAAGCGAGCAAAAGCACGATGCAAAGGTAATTTTGGACACGATGATTTGTGGGATTAGTGATTTGAGAGAAGGTTTTTCTGATTTTATTGAATTGGAGGTTAAGGAATAATGTTTATTATATTGCAGTTGTTCGCTCACAAAAAGGGCGGTGGAAGTTCAAAGAACGGCAGAGACAGCCAGTCGCAACGACTTGGCGTGAAGAGAGGCGACGGTCAATTTGTTTTGGCTGGAAACATTCTTGTCAGACAGCGTGGAACTCAATTTTCTGCAGGCGACAATGTTGGCGTTGGCAGAGACTACACCCTATTTGCACTCAAAGATGGCAAAGTGAAGTTTGAAACAAGACGCGGAACAAAGAAGTTTGTTAGCATTGTTGAAGCAGCACCAGCCGAGAAATAATTTTTTATTTTGAGCAATTTTGAATTTTTTTATTTAAAAATTTGCAAAGCAAAAAACACCAGAAAAGGTGTTTTTTATTTTTATATTTAATCGCCTTAATTGTGTTTTGTATTTTATAAAAAAAAGATTTTATAAAAAAAACTATTTTTTCGGCTTTATTCTTGCTCCGCAACTGAGGCATCTGCCGGGAACATCTTGAACATAGCCACAATAATCGCAAGTGAAAAATTGTTTTTCATTATAAGGTTTGCTGAAAGAGCCTTCGTTTTTGTTCAAATATGTTGCAGTGCCAGTTGAGAGAATTCTTGGGACGATTTTCTTAAAGTCTTTTGCTTGTTCTAAGGAGCGGACATTATGCTGTGAGGAATAATTTAAAAAACTTTCTTGCTCCGTTTTGGGCAGTCTTGCAAGTTTTTCGAAATTGAGAGGTTCTGTTATAATTGCGAGTTTGCCCCGATATCTAATCTTAAAATGATACAAAGTTTTAAAATAGTAGGCTTGTTGAAATGTAAAAAGAACAGCCGACATTTTCTCGTGACGCACATTATTTTCATCTGTGAAAAAGAATTTTAAAAAATACATTTTTGTGCCATTTTTCGTGTCACCCACTTGCATATCAAGGAAAGTTGCCACCGTTTCAGAGCCAGTTTTCGCAATCAACTTTCTTTTGAAAAAGAAAAAAATGTTATAAATCCCCAAAGAAAACGCAACAATGCCAATAATTCCAAAAATTACCACCACAAAAAGTGGAATTGCAGGGACGCCACTTTGTGAAGACGAAACATATGAATAGACGGGTATTCCAGCAAAAACAATTCCCCAAACAATCAAAAAAATTCCAACCATAATATATCCTTATTTTTCATTTTATATGTTTGTTTGAAAAAATTCAAGTAAATTCTAATTTGAAACAAAAAAACATATATATAAAACAAAAAAGGGGAGAATTTTGTTCAATTTTTTTGAAGACATTTCCAATCTCACAGGACTGCCTTTTGACGACTTAAAAAAGGGCTTTCGAGTCATAAACCTCAGCAATCGTGCGGTCTATGTGGAGGGCTATAAGGGGCTTATAGACACCGAGAGCGGAGAAATGAACATCAAACTTAAAAAAGGGGTCATCAAACTTACGGGGAAGAATTTGAAAATTAAGAATTTGAACCTTGAAACATTGCTCGTTGTGGGCGAAATCCAAACATTTGAAATGAACTAAATTTTTGGCAAAAACTGCTCAAAAACTGCTCAAAAACAGGTCAAAAACACGTCAAAAAGTGGCAAAAACGGTTCAAAAACGATGGAAAAAGAGGGAAAAAAGGAGAGAGATGTTTTTAAAAGATGAAACAATAAAATATAAAATTGAGGGGTTGAATTTAAAAAAATTCTTGAAAACTCTAAATCAAAATTGCATTGAAGTTGTTGAGTTTGAAAAAAAAGATTATAACCTTTTCTTTTTTTCAATTAAGAAAAAAAAAGAAAAAGAGTTTTTGAAGATTGCAAAAAAATTTAACTATAAGGTTGATGAGAACAAACTTTCTTTTTTTACTAGAAGTTTGAGAATGATAAAAAACAATCTCGTTTTTTTTGCTAGTGCTGTCATATTGGTGTGTTTGCTCCTATTTTCCACAAACTTTGTTTTAAAGACAAAAATCATTGGGCTAAGTGCCGTGAGTGAAAGTGAAGTCTTGCAAGTGCTTGATGAAAATGGGTTTGAAAATGGGAAACTGAAAAGCAACTATAATCTCGACGCTGTGGAAAAAGTGCTTACAGCAAATCTTGAAAAAATCAGTTACGCATCTGCGGTGATTAAGGGAAGCACGCTTGTTGTGAATGTGGACGAAAAGATTGACAACAGCGAATATGTCTATAATTATTCCCCAATTTTCGCACCTTTTGATTGCGTCATAAATTCAATTGAACTGCTTTCAGGCACTGCAAATTTTAAAGCAGGTCAAACGGTGAAAGCGGGGGAGGTTGTTGTCTCGCCATTTGTTGTGTATAGCAATTCGCAAAAATTGCCCGTGCCAGCCAAAGCGACAATCAATGCATATGTGGAAATTTCAGCATATGGCGAGTATGAAGATAGTGACTATGAGAAAAATTTTCAAAAATATATTGAAGATTTGTCAAAAGAGTTGTATACTAAAATTGAAGGTAAATATAATGCTCGTGACTTTGAAAAAGAAGTTTTCGAGTCAAAATATGACGGCAAGTGTCTTTTAACTGTCTGTCTAAAAGGGAATATTTATTTTTAAACAGCGAACAAAGGAAAATGAAATGAAAATTGAAATTAATGATGTTGCTCTGTCAAAAAATATGCAAAAACTTTTCAAACATATCATCAAAACTGCAAACAAATATTCGAAATTCAACCAAAAGAAGTTTGAAGTCAGCATAAATTTTGTGAGCCGTGACGAGATTAGAGAACTCAACAAAAAGATGAGAAACATCGACAAAGAGACTGATGTTTTGTCCTTTCCAAACATTAATTTAAAACCAATGGCAAAGATTAAAATTAAAGATTTCAAAGACGACATCAACCCCGAAACGCACAACCTTATGCTTGGAGATGTGGTCATTTGTGAAGATGTTGCCAAGGAAAATGCAGAAAACTTTGGACATTCTTATGAAAGAGAACTTTGCTATCTTGTCCTGCACGGATTTTTACACCTTTTGGGCTTTGACCATATGGAAGAAGAGGACAAAAAAATTATGCGTGCTCTTGAAGAAGCCGTCTTGAAAAAATATAAAATTACACTGGAAGGGAAATGATGACAAAATGTGGATTTGTGGCAGTTGTTGGCAAGCCAAATGCAGGCAAAAGTAGCCTTGTGAATGCCCTTGTGGGCGAAAAGGTTAGCATTGTGTCGCCAAAACCACAGACCACGAGAAACAACATTTTAGGCATCTATAATTCAAATGATTGCCAGATTGTTTTTGTGGACACACCGGGGATTAACAAAGCGGAAACGGGGCTGGACAACTTTATGCAAAAGAGCATAAAAGGTGCTGTGAGCGACGTGAATGCTGTGATTATTGTTGCCGACATCACAAAAGAATTTTCAAAGACAGAGAAGGAATTGATTGAAAATTATAATTTAAAAAGAATTCCTGTCATCGTTGTCCTTAATAAGACCGACCTTGTGAGTGAAGAGAAGATTTTTAGATCTCTTTCGTCTTTTATGCCTGTCATTGATAAATGCGAAGTTGTGCCTGTTTCAAGTTTGAAGCACAAAAATTTGGGCGCTCTCATTGATGTTGTTAAAAAACATTTGAGTGAAATGGAAGATAAATATTTTGACGACGACTCCTATACCGACAAACCTTTGAAATTTTTGGTGGCGGAGATTATAAGGGAAAAGGCACTCTATTTTTTGAGCGAGGAGATTCCTCACGGGCTTGCAGTCATCGTGCAAAATTATGAAGAAGCGGACAACATCATAAATATAGACGCCGACATCATCTGCGAAAAGGCAAGCCACAAGCCGATTATATTGGGGCATCAGGGTGAAATGCTCAAAAAGATTGGGCACAATGCACGAGTGACCATTCAAAAAATTGTGCAAAAAAAAGTGATGCTAAATTTATTTGTGAAATTTAAGTCGAATTGGAAAAACAACCTTGAGTTTTTAAATTCTATGGGTTATAATGTAAATGAGATTTAGAATAAAACATTTTTTAAAACATAAACTATTTTTAGAAAATCAGGAGAATTGATATGAGCAATAATGCTGAACCAGTTGGAAAATATAGCCATAGAGTTGAAATATTAAAAAAAGAAGATTACGTTGAAAATTTTGAAAAATTAAAAACTATGGTTAAAAATAATAAAAAGTTTGAAAACAATTCGTTAGTAAAAACCATATCTTTTTTTATTGATAAGAATATTGTTCTTGACATTGATGTTTTTTGGCTTGACGCTTTTTTCCAAATTTGTGACAGCAAAGAATCCATCAAAAAAAATCATTATTATCTTTTGATTGTTGACTTATTTAAAAGTTCTATGCTTGAAGCCATCAGAAAAGCAAGAACCATAGACTATGAGGCTCGAAAAAGCATTATTGAAAGATTGAAAAAATGTGGGTTGGAGAGTGTCATTGAAGAAAATTTAGAAACTGAAGAAGATGAAACTGAAAAATTTGATAAAAGAACAAAAAGAAGAGATGTTTTTCAAGAAAGCGAAGACGGATTATGTCAATAAAAGCGAAGTGTTAAGTGGACACGACTGTTAAAGGATTAATTTTAAAGTCAACCGACTATAAAGAAGCGGACAAACTGCTGACCATTTTAACTTTGGAAAAAGGCAAAATTTTTGTGAGGGCAAGGGGTGTTAAAAAAAGCACTTCCAAACTCAAAGCCTTTTGCCAAAGTTTTTGTTTTGCGGATATGGAACTCATAGACGGCAAATCTGGTTTCGTGCTTTCGGGCATAAACTGCATTGACAGTTTTTTTGAGATTACAAAAGACCTTGATAAGTTTGCTTTTGGCTTTGCCGTGCTTGAAATTTTAGATAAAATCTGTGCTGAAAACGAGACTTATCCCAGCCTTTTTGTTGAAGCCCTAAAATGTATAAAGACGATTAATTACACCAAACTTGACCCCAGACTTGTGCTGTGTAAATTTATCATAGGAACGCTGAAATTTGAAGGGTTTAACCTCAACTTAACCACTTGTCCAAGGTGCAGGACGCCACTTTTGTCGAACCTATATTTTGACCTTTCAAGCGGGGAGATTTTGTGCAGTGCATGCAGGAATTTTGACAGCATTGAGATTGAAAAGAGTGTGTTCTCCACACTTAAAATTTTGTCGCAAAACGACTATGATAAATTGCAGACCATCAAAATCCCCAAAAATATTTTAGAAAAGACTTTGAGTGTTTTAACTCAAAATTTAACTTATAAATATGAAATTAAACTTAACTCATTAAAATTATAGAATAAAAAGCAAAAAATCAAAAAAACACAAAATTTTGTAAAAACAACTCAAAAAAATGTTGCTTTATTTTTTTTATTAAGATAAAATCTCTTTTGTTTAACACTATATTAAGGAGAAAAGTTATGTCAAAGAAATACACATACCTATTTAGCGAAGGAAATGCTAAGATGAAAGAAATTTTGGGTGGTAAGGGAGCAAACCTTGCAGAGATGTCAAATCTTGGCTTGCCAGTGCCACAGGGCTTCACAATTTCCACCGAAGCTTGCACACAATATTATGAAGACGGCAAGCAGATTAACAAAGAGATTGAACAGCAAATTATGGAATATATCGGCAAGATGGAGAAAATCACCGGCAAAAAGTTTGGGGACAAGGAAAACCCACTTCTTGTTTCTGTCAGGAGTGGTGCCAGAGCCTCTATGCCCGGAATGATGGACACAATTTTGAATTTGGGGCTTAACGAAGAAGTCGTGAGAGTCATCGCCAAAAAATCAAACAACGCTCGTTGGGCGTGGGATTGTTACAGACGTTTTATCCAAATGTATAGCGACGTCGTTATGGAAGTTGGCAAAAAATATTTTGAACAACTCATCGACGAAATGAAAGCGAAAAAGGGCGTCACACAGGACATTGAACTTTCGGCAGACGACCTTATGGAACTTGCAAAAATGTTTAAAAATGAATATAAAAGCAAGATTGGCAAGAATTTCCCAGACGACCCAAAAGAGCAACTTATGGGGGCAATCAAGGCTGTTTTTCGTTCGTGGGACAACCCAAGAGCGAACTATTATAGAATGCAAAACGACATTCCATACAGTTGGGGCACAGCAGTCAGCGTGCAGATGATGGCGTTTGGAAATATGGGCGACACCAGCGGGACGGGCGTTGCTTTCACTCGTGACCCAGCCACCGGCGAAAAGAAACTTATGGGCGAATTTTTGATGAACGCACAAGGCGAAGACGTTGTCGCAGGGGTGAGGACTCCAATGCCAATTCAAAAAATGTCCGAAGTTTTGCCAGAAGTTTATGAGCAATTTAAGGGAATTTGTAACACTCTTGAAAATCATTACAGAGATATGCAGGATATGGAATTTACCATTGAAAACAAAAAATTGTATATGCTTCAAACAAGAAATGGCAAAAGGACAGCACGTGCTGCCATAAAGATTGCCCTTGACCTTGTGGACGAGAAAATGATTAGCGAGAAAGAAGCAATTATGCAGATTGACCCAAAATCTCTTGATTCTTTGCTTCATGAGCAGTTTGACAGCACTGCACTTAAAAATGCAAAACCAATTGCTCAGGCGCTTGCGGCTTCTCCCGGCGCTGCTTGTGGGAAGATTGTCTTCACAGCAGAAGATGCCATTGCAAAGGGAAAAAATAAGGAAAAAATCATTCTTGTTCGCCTTGAAACTTCACCAGAAGACATTGAGGGAATGCACTATGCACAGGGCGTCCTCACCGTTCGTGGCGGAATGACTTCGCACGCAGCGGTTGTTGCTCGTGGAATGGGCACTTGTTGCGTTTCGGGCTGTGGCGACATCAAAATGAATGAAGAGAAAAAATGCTTCAAATTAAACGGCAAAACCTATAAAGAGGGCGACGAACTCTCACTTGACGGCTCGACCGGCAAGATTTATGAGGGCATCATCAAGACTGTTCCAGCAAATGCAAAAGACGGATATTTTGGCAGGATAATGGCTCTTGCCGACAAATATAAAGCCTTGTCAGTCAGGACAAACGCCGACACTCCAAAAGACGCAAAACAAGCAAGAGAGTTTGGAGCAGAGGGCATTGGACTTTGCAGGACAGAACATATGTTTTTCGAACCAGACAGGATTGAAGCCATCAGGGAGATGATTTGTTCAGACACAAAAGAGCAGAGAAAACAGGCGCTTGCAAAGATTGAACCAATGCAACAAGGCGACTTTGAGAAACTCTATGAGGCCATGGAAGGAAATTCTGTGAACATCAGATTTTTGGACCCACCTCTTCACGAATTTGTGCCAACGGAAGAAAAAGACATCGCTCTTCTTGCAAAAACACAAAACAAAACTGTGGAAGAAGTTAAAAATATCATTTCCTCACTTCACGAGTTTAATCCAATGATGGGACATCGTGGTTGCAGGCTCGCAGTCACTTTCCCAGAGATAGCTGAAATGCAGACAAGTGCGGTCATAAAGGCTGCTTTGAAAGTGCAAAGTCAGCACAAAAATTGGGACATTGTGCCCGAGATTATGGTGCCACTTGTGGGCGAACTTAAAGAACTCAAATTTGTTAAAAATATCATCTGCAAGACGGCAGACGAAATCATCAAAAATGCAAAATCAAGTTTGAAATATAAGGTTGGCACAATGATTGAAGTGCCAAGAGCCGCAGTTTTGGCAGACGAGATTGCAACGGAAGCAGAATTTTTCTCTTTTGGAACGAACGACCTCACGCAGATGACTTTCGCTTTCAGCCGTGACGACGCAGGCAAGTTCTTAGGCTCATATTATGAAAATAAAGTTTATGAATTTGACCCATTCGCAAGACTCGACCAAAAAGGCGTTGGCAAACTTATGCAAATGGCAGTGAAACTTGGCAAAGAAGCACGCCCCGACATTCACCTTGGAATTTGTGGAGAGCATGGTGGAGACCCATCAAGCATCGAATTTTGTCACAAAATTGGGCTTGACTATGTGTCTTGCTCGCCATACAGAGTGCCGATTGCCAGACTTGCCTCAGCCCAAGCAAACATCAAAAATCCAAGATAGTTTTTAAGTAAAAAAAAGGAGTTGAAAATGTCAACTTCTTTTCTTTTTCTTTTCTTTTTCTTTTCTTTTTAAAACGCAAATTTATTTTCTATATTTTTTATTCTTTGGCACAGAAATCTCATTTTTTTGTGCTAAATGTCTTTCTTATCAATGAAGTCTCTAATTGCCTCTATGAATTTCTTTAACTCTCTAAAAGTGTTTTTATGGCACAGGCTCACTCTCACCATTCCGCTTTCAAGTGTCCCAAAAAATCTGTGTGCGAGTGGTGCACAATGCAACCCGCCACGAGTGGCGATGTTATAATTTTTGTCCAGGAAGTCGCAAACTTCAATGCTTGGCACATCTTCAATGTTAAAACTTACGACGCCATATACGCTTTCTTTTGCGGTGTATATTTTAATCTCGTCAAATTTGCTGAGTTCATCATAGAGATATCTTGTCAATTCCTCGGTCTTTTTTACAATTTTGTCAAAGTCTTTTGAAATGTATTCAACTCCACTTTTCAAACTTGCAATGAGCGGGGCAGGCAAAGTCCCACTTTCAAAACATTCAGGTGAAGTTTTTGGCTGATATAAATTGTTAGATTCTGTGCCCGTTCCACCGAACATAAGTGGAGTTGGAAGAGTGTCAGAATTGATGCACAAACAGCCAATTCCTTGCGGGGTGAAAAATCCTTTTTGCCCCGAAAAACAAAGATAATTTATGTTGCTTTTTTTCATATCAACCCTGATGTGACCCGCTCCTTGTGCGTGGTCGCAAAGGAACAAAACTCCATTTTTATGGCAAAAGTTGCCGATGCCTTCGATGTCATTTTTGTTGCCCGACACGTTTGAAATGCTGTTCACGCAAACGAGAAAAGTGTCGTCTTTAAGGTTTTTCTTCACGTCCTCTGCCGTGATAAATTTATTATTTTGCGGAGTAATCATTGTGAGGGTCAATTTTTCCGCCCTCTCCATCTCGTGTAAAACTCGTGCGACAGAATTGTGTTCAAAACAGGAGTATAAAACGTTTCTTTTTTCATAGGGAAGACCTTTTAAAACAATGTTCAAACCCTCTGTGCAATTTTTTGTGAATACGACATTTTCGGGCTCGATGTCACCCACTTCTTTTGCAATATATTCCCGTGTTTTCCAAATCATAAGAGCGTTTTGTGTGCTGAGTTTATGCCCACTTCTTCCTGAATTGGCACTGTGAGAAATTGCCTTTAAAAACGATTTCATCACATATCGTGGCTTATAATGAATTGTTGCTGAGTTGTCAAAATAAATTAATTTCATATTTTTTTATCCTTTCCCTAATTTATGCGAAAAAGATTAATATTGTTTCTTTCTAAAAACAAAAGAATATAAATTATGATTTTTTTTCGCAAATTCGCAAAAAGAAAATTTTTTTAATATATTGATTTGTGGAAGTCTATTCATTCACAAAAAGGATTTTTTATGTTTTATCTTATTGTTTTCAGAGCAAGGTCAGAAACAATGAAGTTTTATAGTTTGCTTTCAAGTTATGGTGTAAAAAGCGAGATTGTGAACACCCCAAGGCAAGTTTCCGTGGCGTGTGGCATTTCCCTTAAAATTTCTTTACAAGATGTCACTGTCGCAAAAGACATTTTAAGCAGACGCCAATTCAGCACATTTGCGGGCATTTTCATCAATTCTGGCGGTTTTCAAAAGATGTGAATTAATTTTAATTTTTCCACTTTTTGTGCTATAATTAAAAGAGATTATGAAAGAAAGAACAAAAGAAATTTATGAAAAATTGCTAACTCGCTTTGGCGGTACGAGTTGTGAACTTAATTTTAAAAACACTTTTGAACTTGTTGTAAGTGTTGTTTTGTCCGCTCGTTGCACAGATAAACGAGTGAATATCATCACGGAAAAATTGTTTTTAAGATATCCCACAGCACAAGATTTAGCCATGGCAGACGTGTCTGATGTCGAAAAAATAATCTATTCTTGTGGGTTCTATAAAAACAAAGCAAAAAACATCATTTTGCTTTCAAAAGACATTATAAACCGCTTTAATGGCGAAGTTCCGCAAAATTACGAAGACCTCATTTCTCTTGCGGGAGTGGGCAGAAAAACGGCAAACGTCGTCTCTTTTGTTGGCTTTTCTTTGCCTGCAATCGCCGTTGATACTCACGTTTTCAGGGTGTCAAACAGGCTTGCGGTCGTGAGTGCCAGCACACCTCTTGAATGTGAAAAACTCCTTCAAAAAGAAGTCGACAAAGACAAATGGGGCACTTTTCACCACTTACTCGTCCTTTTTGGCAGATACGTTTGCAAGTCGAGAAATCCAAAGTGCGAAGAATGTGAATTTATGCACATATGCAAATATTACAAAGATAAATTGAAAAAAGACAATAAATAACTTTTGATTTTTTGCAAAATTATATATAATGTTAAAAGAGGAAGAAAAAATGTTTGTTGATAGTGTTCGAATTTATATAAAACCGGGCAATGGTGGCAAAGGTGCCATCTCTTTTCGTCGTGAAAAGGGCGTTCCAAACGGCGGGCCAGACGGCGGAAATGGTGGCAGAGGTGGGAGCATTGTTTTTCACCCAACGAGAGATTTGAACAATCTTGTGTCATTTCGTTTCACGTCCCACTATAAAGCCCAAAATGGCGAGCAAGGTCAAGGCTCAAATATGAACGGAAAAAGTGGCAAAGACTTGGTGATTGCCGTTCCACAGGGCACAATTGTTAAAGATTTTGAAACGGGAAAAGTGATTGCCGACCTTTTTTATGCCGATAAAGACTATGTTCTTTTGCACGGCGGAAGTGGCGGAAAAGGGAATTGTTTTTTCAAATCTTCCACCAGACAAGCCCCGCATTTCTCTCAAACAGGCGAAGAAACGAAGGAGAGAAGCGTTGTTCTTGAACTCAAAACTCTTGCAGATGTTGGGCTGATTGGCTATCCAAATGTTGGCAAAAGCACTCTACTTTCCGTCATTTCAAACGCCAGACCAAAGATTGCGAACTATCATTTCACCACTCTATCTCCAAATCTTGGAGTCGTGAAATATTTTGAGCACAGTTTCGTCGTTGCAGACATTCCCGGGCTCATTGAGGGTGCTAGCGAAGGGCAGGGGCTCGGCATTGAATTTTTAAAACACATCGAACGCACGAGGATTTTGGTGCACGTGATCGACATTTCAGAAGCCGACGGCAGAGAGCCTTATAACGACTATTTAGTTATAAACAAAGAACTAAAAAACTTTAATGAAAAGATTTCAAAATTGCCACAAATAATTGTTCTTAACAAAATTGACATGATAAGAGATTTTTCAAAAGTTGATGAATTCAAATATAAATTGAACGATAAAAATGCAAAAATTGTCTGTGTTTCAGCACTTTGCAGGGAAAATATTGAGGAACTCGTGCGAGTCATTTGGAAGGAACTTGAAAAATTGCCCGCACAAGTGCCGGTGGACGTTGAGGAATTTGGCTTTGACGAGCAAGACAAGACTGCCATCACGGTCAAAAAAGTTGCCAAAGGTGAATATGAAGTTGGGGGCGGATTTATCGACAACATTGCCCGCGGAATTATCGTGAGCGACTATGAATCTCTCGCATATTTTTGGAAGAGGCTTAAAAATGACGGCGTCATCGACATTTTGAAAGAAAAAGGCGTGCAGGACGGCGACACAATTCGCATTGGGAAGATTGATTTTGAATATATTGAATAGTCCAAAAAAGGAAAGGGAAAAAATGATTTCATCAAAAGATAGAGCAAAACTTAAAAGTCTTGTGACTTTGGAAAGTGCCACTTGCATCATCGGCAAAGAGGGCTTGAGCGACAATTGTTTCGATAGCATAAAAGGTGCTTTAAAATCAAGGGAAATTTTGAAAATTAGTGTGCTTAATGCTTGCGAAATAGACGCAAAAACGCTTGCAAATATGCTTGAAGAAAAACTCGAATGTGAGATTGTCGGCATCATCGGCAAAAAAATTCTCATCTACAAGTTCAACAAAAATAACAAAAAACACGCATTGTGATTTTTCTATTTTTACATTTATATTCATATTTTTTTTATAAATTAAAATTATTTATGAAAAAAATTTAATCGAAGAAGTTTGTCACTTCTTCTTTTTTTGTCAGTGAAAACAAGGCAAAGCAAAACATTATGGAACTCATCAAAACATAAAAAATGTTGTTTTGGACAATCAAACTGCAAAAGAAAACAAGCAGACCGCTTAGAAAATATTTCTTTGCCTTATCTTTTCTAAAACTCATTTTCACAATCTGTCTAAATTTCAATTTGCCAAGTGATTTTGTTTCAAAAATCTTTTCTGGGAAAATGTTTGAGGGCACAAAAAGTTTGTTAAAAATTTCATTTTTTTCAACCACTTTCACAATTATTCCACTCAAATTTTCCACAAACATCTTGTCTTTTGCGTCGAACGAAAAGCACAGAAACAGCAATTCTTTTTTTTCTAATTTTTTTGCATTTGATATTTTTTTTATCGCCTTTTCAAGATGAATTATTTTTTCGCTAAAATCAACACACACTACTTTTTCGTCAAATAGTATAAAATCACTTTCAATTTTTGCCTTTTTAAATTTCTCAAAAACTTTTAAAAAAAACTTTATATTTTCCTCATCACTTGATGACAGTAATGTGAGCATAGCATTTTCAATCTCGTTTTGTTTGTTGTTCACCTCATTTTTCCTGCTTGTTTTGCTCTTTTTAAGAGCGATTTTAACGAAGTTTGCAACGATGAGAATTATTATTGAAATGATGGTGGCATAGAACACATTTTTTGTCAGAAATCGAATCCAAGCAAACAAAATTAAAAAAAATGAAAAATTGAAAAATAGAAAATCAATGAGGTCATAGATTTTTATTTTTTTTATTTGCGTTATAAAATTTTTCATCGTTTTTAAGTATTGCCAAAGAGAATTTTTTTAAAAATATAAATAAAAATTTTTTGAATTTTCAAAAAGAGTGCCGTTTTGTCAATTCACTTGTTTTTTTTGCTTTTTTGATATATTATATTCTTTGGGAGAATGTTATGAAATTTCCAGATAAAGTTTTGGACTTGTGCAAAATGCTTAATGCAAATAAAGCACAAGACATCGTGGTGTGTGACTCAACCAAGATGCAAAATCCGGTTGACTTTTTCATCATTGCCACTGCGACAAGCAATGTGCACATTCGCACAATTGTGGAAGACATCACAAAAAAGACAAGTGAAAATTGCGAGGAATTTGAGAGCCCTTTGCGAGAGGGTTTCGGCCTTAGCAACTGGGTTGTTTTGTCCTTTGAAAATGTTTATCTCCACTTGTTCACAAAAGAGGAACGAAACCGCTATAATCTTGAAAAATTGCTAAATGACGGGAAGAATTTGATGACGTTTAAAAGACTTTTAAACATCATTAAAGCGGACGAAAAAAAGACGAAGGCAAGCCTTAAAAAAGCACATATAAAAGAACAAAAAGAGAAGAAAAACGAGAATCGTTCTCAAAAAGAACTTGAAAATAAAGTTAATAAAAAAGAAAAAAATGTTAAGTTAAAAAAAGAAAAAGTAAAAAAAGAAAAAGTAAAAAAAGAAAAAGTAAAGAAAGAAAAAGTAAAACAAGAAAAGATTAAAAAAATAAAAAAAAAAGTTAAAAAAATAGAAAATAAAGACAAGAAGGAAAGTGGCAAATGACGATTGTAAAGTTTTTCCAAAGCCAGTCCAGTTCACTTAATTCATTTTTTGCAAACATTTTTAATTTTGTGGGCTCGCTTCCGATGTTTGTCGTCTTTTTCGCCATAATTTTTTTGTTTTTTTGCAAACAAGATGCCTATAAATTCTCCATTTTGGGCTTTGTGAATTTTGTTTTTGGGGCACTCATTCTCAAAAATATTTTTGGAAGGTTAAGACCATTAGATGTTGATCAAAGCCTTTTTGCCAACCGCTCAATCTATCCCACAAAGTCTTTGCCAAGCCTCAGTTCGATGAACGTTGCAGGTGCTTTATCTTACACAATTTCAAAAGGGAAGAACTTAAAAAAATATCAAAAAACTCTACTCATTTTTTCTGCAATTTTTGTTTTTGCACTTGTGGCAGTAAGCAAGATTTATTATGGCGAAAGTTACTTGACCGACATTTTACTTGGCGGAATTTTAGGTGTTGGTGCATATTTTTTGGTCTTTTTTTTAATTAAGAAAATTGATTACAAATTTTTTTTATTTTTTCTCATTGTCCCCGCTCTAATTATTTCAATTTATTTTGACCACTGGTTTGTGAACGGATACACTGAACTTTTTGAAGTTTGCGGGTTTTTTTCGGCTGTTGTATTGGGTAGTTTTCTTGAAGAAAAGTTTGTCAAATGCCCCATTAAAAACAATCTTATTTTTTCCACTTTAAAAGGTGTGTTGCTTTTTATATCACTCATTTTGTGCTATTTTTTAAATATATTTTTGTTGTCGGGCGTTTCAATTCTTTCGTTTTTGGGCTATTTTATAACAGGGATTGTTGTCACACTTTTTCTTCCATTTTTGTTTAAAATTTGCGAAAAATATTGTTTTGTTTTTTCAAAAGATGCAAAGGAAAAAAATGTGGTTTTTTCAAAGATTTCCCTTTCTTTAAACGGCACAAAAAAGATTGCAAAGGCAATTTCAAAACGCTTGAAAGCGGGTGACACAGTTTTGCTCGAAGGGGATTTAGGTGCAGGCAAAAGCGTTGTCGTCAGGGACATTTTAAAAGAATTTGGTGTGGAAAACAAAATCACCAGCCCAACTTTCACTCTTGTTAATGATTATTTTGCAAAGGAAAGGCACTACTATCATTTTGATATGTATAGGATTGAAAATGAAGATGAATTGAAAAATATTGGTTTTGAGGATATCATTGACGACAAAACTGCCATAAAATTCGTGGAATGGCCCTCGAAAATCCCTGCTTTTTTGCCAAAAAATCATTTTAAAAAAATAACCATTGTTAAACTTGGCAAAAATTCACGCAACATAATTTTGGAGGAAATTTTATGAACTTAATTTTAGACACAAGTTCAAGTAATATGGTTGCAATTTTACAAGATGAGAAACACCTTTTTGTCGCTCCAAAAGTCAGCAAAAAGCATCAGGAAAACCTTTTGCCTTCCATTGAAAAACTTTTAATAGAAAACAAAACATCTCTAAACAAAGTTGATATTATTGGGGTGGTTGTGGGGCCCGGCTCTTTCACGGGCATTCGCCTTGCAGTAGCAACGGCAAAGGGTTTTTGCTATGTGGATAGATGTAAAAAAATTGTGGCAATCAACATTCTCGACCTTTTGGGCTCTGTGGCGAAAAAAAGTTCAAAAGGGAAATTTTGCGTTTGCGTGAAATGCACCTCGTCAAAATTTTATGTGGGGCAGTTCGATAAAAACGGAAAGAAAACATCTCAATTTGTCCTTTTAAAAGACGAGATTAATAGGCTTGAAGATTTTGAAAAGTTTTTCTTTTTCGATAGCGAATTTTTCTCTTTTGATAATTTTAAACGAATTGAAATCACCGACCAAGACTATGTTAATTTTTTGAACGAAAAAATCTCAAAAAAAGATTTTGTGGAATTTGAAAAACTAGAACCTCTCTATATGGCACTCTCGCAGGCGGAAGAGGAACTTCTTAAAAAAGAAAAAAAAGATGATAAAAAATAATAACCCAAAAACTCAGGAAAATAAAATTGTTGAAATAAAAAAAGAAAAGATTTTAATCCGAGTTTTTAAAAAAGATTATGCGCAAGAGATGTTTAAAATTCACTTAGAAGAGATGCCAAAAAATGACCAGATGACAAGGCAGAATTTTTTTGATGAATTTAGTGCCTTATCTCGAAAATATTTTGTTGCAATTTTTCAAAACAAAGTGGTGGGATATTTGGGACTTTTTGACTGTGGTGACGACGAAAATATAATTGGAATTGCCATAGAAAAACAATTTCAAAACAGGGGCATTGGCACAAAATTGATTGAAAAAGGGGCTAGTTTTGCTCGTAAGAACAAAAAAAAGAGCCTGTCACTTGAAGTTGACGAAAACAATTTGAAGGCAATCTCTTTTTATAAAAAGAACAAGTTTGTTGTAACAAATGTTCGCAAAAATTACTATAAAAATAGTGATGCATACATTATGTTTTGGTATCTATGAATTTTTTTTTGAAGAAATATCTGTCCATTATGAAGTTTTGAACGAAGATGCCTCAGGTGAGCCCATCGTTTTTTTGCATGGTTGGGAGGGAAGCGGGAAAAGTTTTGAGTTTTTTGCTGAAAATTTATCCTTAACACGACCGTTCGTTCTCCTTGATTTTCCCCCTTTTGGCGAGTCTTCCATGCTTTCGACTCCTTGGACGGTTCAAAAATATGCCCAGATGGTCATATGTCTTTTGCAGTCACTTGGGCACTCAAAATTCTCCATCGTTGCTCATTCTTTTGGTGGGCGAGTGGCACTGAATTTGGCGTCAAATGAGGGTAAAATTGTTTCTAAAATGGTTCTCACGGGTTGTGCCGGCATAAAAAAAAGAAGTTTTGAAAAATGGTGTAAAGTGAAATTTTTTAAATTTTTAAAGTTTCTTGCAAAATTAAAACTCTTCAAAAAATCATCTTTAAAAAAAATGGGAAGTGAGGATTATAAAAAATTAAACGATACGATGAAAAAGACTTTTGTGAACATTGTGACTTACGACCAAAAAGCAGAAATCAAAAAAGTGACTTGCCCAACCCTTCTTTTTTGGGGCGAAAATGACACACAGACACCATTTTACTTTACAAAATATTTTAAAAAGCATATAAAAGATTGTGAAGTTGTTAAAACAAATGGAACGCATTTTGCATATATTGAAAGTGCAAGTTTATTCTTAAAAATCTTACAAGACTTTTTTTCTCAGGATTGATTTTAGCAAGTTTAAATTAAAAGGAAAGACCAATGAAATTTTTTGATGCAACTAATATAAATATGTATATCACAATCATTTTGTCGCTCATAAACGGGCTTTTGATGTGCTTTGCGTCCTACAAATTTTTTCAAATAATTCAACTTTCCGGCTACAAAATAAGTGGCTATTTTTTGTGGCTTAAAGAAACAAAGGCAAGTTATGTCACCAGAATGTTTTTGCTCAGCCTCATAAGTTCTTTTTGCGTGCTTGTCACAAACGCACTTTTTAATGTCTATCACAGCGAGGCGTTATATTCCTATATTGGATTAATTTTTTATTTCTATTTCACCATTGTTTTCATTAAAAATCTGTATTCTGCCCCAAAGAAAATCCCGCTTAAAAACACAACAAGAATGACTCGGCTCAATGTTTTTTTGTTCATTTTTGTCAGCGTTTTCTCCTTTTTTGTCGTTGCTTTTTCCACTGAATATTTGAGTTTTGTGAAGTTTGGAGCACTTTGTTTTGTTCCCATTTTTATGCCTGTAATTGTGCCACTTGTGCACATTCTTCTCATTCCACACGAAAAAATTATAATGAATGGCTATGTTGCTAGGGCAAAACTTAAACTCAAAAAATGTCCAAACCTCATTAAGATTGGAATCACGGGCAGTTTTGGAAAAACCAGCACAAAATACATTCTAAACGCCATTCTTTGCGAGAAATTCAAAGTTTGTATGAGCCCTCACAGTTTCAACACTCTGCCGGGGCTTTGCAAAGTTGTGAACAACTATCTTGAAACGGGTGACGAGGTGCTCATCTGCGAAATGGGTGCAAAAAATGTTGGCGACATTAAGCAATTGTGCAATCTGATAAACCCAAAATATGCACTGATAACGGGTGTCGGGACGCAACATATGCTTTCTTTTAAGACAAAAGAGAACATTTTGAAGACAAAATTTGAACTTGTGGAAAGTCTGCCTCCAGACGGCATTGCCATTTTTAATGGTGAAAATGAGGGGGTAAGGGAACTCTATAATAAGTGTCAGGTTAAAAAATTTTTGGTGGGGAAAGAGGGAAAAATATTTGCAAAAGACATTAATTTTGATGAATTTGGAACAACTTTCACACTTAAAATTGACGAAAAAGAATATGATGTGAAGACAAATCTTTTGGGGAGCCACTTTGCTCAAAACATTCTTCTTTGCGTCCAAATGGCAAAGGAACTGGGATTAACTGACACGGAAATTATAAGTGGCATCGAGAAATTGTCGCCAGTGCCACACAGGCTTGAACTCGTTAAAACACAGGCAAATATCATTCTTGACGACGCCTATAACGCCAGCGTTGAAGGGAGCGAGATGGCACTTGCCGTCCTTAAAAAGATGCCGGGGAGGAAGATTGTTGTGACGCCGGGAATTGTGGAACTCGGGAGCCTTGAAAAGCAGGAGAATTTTAATTTTGGCAAAAAGATGGCAAAAGTGGCGGACTTTGTCGTTATCGTGAACAAACTTAATTTTGAAGAGATTAAAAAGGGGCTTGACGAGGAAAATTTTGGCGATGACAAAATTTATCAAGCACAAGACTTGGAAAAAGCAAAGATTATGATGAAGGACTTTGTGAAAGAGGGCGACACAATCCTCTTTGAAAACGACTTGCCCGACAACTACATTTAAAATTTTTTGCCAAAAAACACATCTAAAATCAACTAAAAAATTAAAAATTTGAAGATAAAACTAAAACTAAACTTAAAAAACAAAAATTCCTTTTAGTGCATATATATTTTGTGTAATAAAAGGAATTTTTTTATGGAAAAAATAAATAAAATGGTTGTTGCAGTTCTCTTTGGCGGAAGAAGTGTGGAACACGACATCTCGATCATCACAGGTGTTCAGGTTTTAAACGCACTAGATAAAAAAAAGTTCGAGGTGCTTCCCATCTATATTTCAAAGCAAAATGAGTGGTTTTTTAGTGAAAACTTTTTTGATATAAAGATTTTCAGCCAATTTGAGCCCACAAAGCAATGCAAAAAAGTGTGTTTGGGGCAAAATAGAAATCTTTTTTTCAATAAGGGGAAAAAACAAAAACTTTTCAAACAACTTGATTTTGCCTTTTTGGCTCTTCACGGAGGGCTTGGCGAAAATGGGAGTGTTCAGGGTCTGCTTGAAATGTGCGATGTGCCATATTCCAGCCCAAATGTTTTTGGAAGTGGCGTGTGTATGAACAAACTTGCCACGAAATTTGTCTGCAAAGCGCTTGATATTAAAGTGGTGAATTTTAAAGAAGTGTTTGAAAGGGACTACATAAATAATTTTGACTTAAAAGAGAATTTCAAAAACCTAAATTTTCCATTAATCGTCAAGCCAAACAATCTTGGCAGTAGCATTGGAATTAGTTTTTGCGAAAATGAGACTGAGCTTAAAAATGCCCTTTCTTTCGCCTTTTTGTTTGACAAGGAAGTGCTTGTGGAAGAGGCGGTCACGAACTTGCGAGAACTTAATTTGGCAATTTTGGGCAACAGATTTTCTTGTGAAATGTCGAGCATTGAAGAGGTGAAAATTGAAAAAAATTTCCTCACTTTTGAAAATAAATATTATGGTGGCGGGAAGGGAATGGAAAGTCAAAAGCGAATTATCCCCGCTGAGATTGACGAAAACACGCAAAAAACCATCGTTGAATATGGCAAAAAGATATTTTCGAGCCTTGGCTTAAAGGGCTGTGTCCGCATTGATTTTTTGCTTGATGACAGCACAAAACAAGTCTATCTTAACGAGATTAACACCATTCCGGGCTCGATGGCGAACTACCTTTTTAAAGGCAAATATTCCTTTTCAATCCTACTTGAGCGAATGATGAATTATGCCATGATTGAGCGTGAAGTTGATAAGAAAAAAATTGTTAGATTTTCTTCTTCCGTCTTAGAAAAGTTAAGTGAAAAAACGACGAATGAAAGAAAAAGTGACTCAAAAAAATTATTTTAAAAAAGATGATTTTTGTGTTCTCAAAAGGTTTATTTTGTGCTAAAATTTTTGTATGGAAATTGAAAAACTGGAAGACAAAATTGTCATAAAACACAAAGATGATTTCAACATTGAAGAGATTTTAAACTCTGGGCAAGTGTTCAGTTACAGCAAAACAAGCGACAATTCCTATGTTGTCATCAGTGGCGAAAAGTTTGCAAACATCATTTTTTCTGCCACCGAGACGACCATTGAAAGCGAAGATGTTGATTTTTTTTATGACTATTTCGATTTAGACTGCGACTATAAAAAAATTCAGCGAGAAATTTTAAAACTTATGCCAGATTTTGACAGATTTTTCCGTGGCGGAAACAGCATAAGAATTTTGCATCAAGAACCCGCACAGACAATCATCAGTTTCATTGTTTCCGCCAATAATAACATCAAAAGAATAAAAAATTTTCTAATTCATTTGAGTGAAAAATTTGGCGAAAAATTGCCTTGCGGGTTTTATTCTTTCCCAAGTCTAGCACAACTGAGTGGGGCGACTTTTGCGGATTTTGACGCACTTAAAGCAGGCTATCGCTCGGCATATCTTTTGGACACTATCAAAAAATTAAGCACTCAGGAATTTGACATTAAAAATCTTGAAAAACTCTCCACAAAGGACCTTAAAACAAAATTAATAACTTTACGTGGCGTTGGCCCAAAAGTGGCAGATTGCATCTTGCTTTTTTCGTTTAAAAGAAGTGATGTTTTCCCTGTGGACACGTGGATTAGAAAGTCGTTCGCACTTTTTTCAAATGAAGAGAAAAATGACGGGCAAATAGAGAGATATTTCCTGAGCATTTTTAAGGAATATTCTGGGTTTGCTCAGCAATATCTCTATAACTTTATGCTTCACAAAAACTTGAAATAAAAATATTGTCGAAAAAGTTATGCCAACTGTCAACAAACATTTTTTAAAAAAATTTTTATATGATAAAATATTTTTGTTGTTTTAAATTGTCAAAATTTATGTTAAAATGTTCTTGATATATGCTTGAAAAGGGGATTGAGATTGAAGACAAACATTGTTCTCGTAAGTTTGTGTAACGATATGACAAAATTTGTTTCAAAGCGTTTAGCAAAGAAAATGGAGATGTATTATTTAGACACAGACGAACTGTTAGAATATAATTTGCAAAATGAGCGAGATATTAAAAAACTTTGTGGTGAACAATACTTAAACAAACTGAAAAAAAAAGTTTTAAGCAATATTTTTGATTATGACAGTTCGCTCATATATTTGCCTTTTGCTCTTTTTCTTGAAAATGACAACGCAGAAAATTTGAAAAAAAATTCCAACATTGTCTATTTGTCGCTTGGAAAGGAAGACTTAAAATCATTGTTAATGGCTGATAAAACAACATTAGACAACGATGAAAAAGTGGAACTCATAGCCTTCGACATCAGGAACGAATTTTGCAAAAAAAATTGCGATGTTTGTGTTAAACTCTCGTCGCCAAACTTTGAAAATGCCTTTGAAAAAGCCAGAAAAAGCATCAATGACTATCTATTATAAAGAGGTGGAAAAATGGAAAAAGAACTGATAAATTTTTTGAGGATTTCTTCTTGTCTTGAGACCCAAAAAGCGAATTCTGGGCACCCGGGAGTCTGTTTAAGCATGGCACCACTCGCTTATGAAGTCTATAAAAATGCCTTTTTTAACCCCAGCGAGCCAAACTTCATCAACAGGGATAGGATTGTGTTTTCAGCAGGGCATGCCAGTGCTCTTATTTATGCTTGTTTGCATCTTTTTGGCTTTGATGTGACGGTGGAAGATTTGCAAAAATTTAGGCAACTAAATAGCAGAACTCCCGGACACCCAGAAAACAAACTCACGTCGGGTGTTGATGCTTCCACAGGACCTTTGGGACAAGGTGTTGGAATGGCAGTTGGAATGGCGATTGCCGAGAGTTTCCTAAGGATTAAATATGAAAAAGGCTCGTTGCAACCCATTTCTCACTTTACTTTTTGCCTTGTTGGCGACGGCGATTTGATGGAAGGTGTGGCTCTCGAAGCGATTTCTTTGGCGGGGCACCTGAGGCTCAACAAACTCATCTTGCTCTATGACAAAAACGATATGACTATTGAGGGCTCGACGTCAATTTCAAACAGTGAGCAAGTGGCGAATAAATTTTTGGCACAGAATTTTAATGTCATCAATGTGATAAATGGCAACGACGAAAAAGAGATTGAAGACGCCATTTTGTCCGCAAAGAAAAGTGACCGTCCAACCATAATCATTGCAAAAACGAGGATTGGCTTTGGCAGTGTTCTGGAGGGAAATGCCACTGTGCACGGCAAACCGCTCAGCAGTGAGCAAATCTTAAAATTGAGAGAAAAACTGGGCTATTTCACACCTGATTTCAAAGTTCCTGAGGGCACAAAAGAACTGATTGAAAAAATAAAAAACGAGAAAGAAAAACAGTTTTGCGCCTACCTTCAAATGCTTGACGAATATAAACGAAAATTCCCAAAAGAGTTCAGTGAGATAAACAACCTTGAAGACTATTTCAACTTCGACTTTGCCTCGCTTTTGCCACAAGAAAATAAAAAAGATTTCAATGGAAGAAACGAGGGGCACGCAGTTTTGAGTTCGCTTTTTGACGCTATGCCCACCCTTTTTTCTGCCAGTGCCGACCTAACCCCTTCCACCCGCACAAATTTTGAAAATTGTGGGCATTTTAGTGCCTTAGAGTCCACAAACAGAAACCTTGCCTTTGGCATTAGGGAACACGCAATGGGGGCAGTGTGTAATGGCATTTCTTTGCACGGGGGACTAAGAACTCTTTGTTCCACTTTTTTGGTGTTTGAAAATTATATGACCCCCGCCATTCGCCTTTCTGCTTTTATGGAAAACCCTGTGCTAT
>Ga0247841_10002495_pt1 | contig 36605 bp, 36 predicted proteins | sample LaCruzMarch2015__2_FD_192410 | JGI IMG/M metagenome (GOLD analysis project Ga0247841, IMG submission 192410) | Freshwater microbial communities from meromictic Lake La Cruz, Castile-La Mancha, Spain - LaCruzMarch2015_18m | ecosystem: Environmental > Aquatic > Freshwater > Lake | place: Spain... | reverse complement strand
ATATCCTCGCAAAATAGATTTTTTTTCAATCCGGTAATTGCGGCAACCGCATCTTCTCCTCCCCAGGCAATCCTTGCATCGGCCAAAAGAGAAAGTTTTTCCTGCATGTCCCTGTCATTATTTTCAATCAATATCACGGCCACGGATTTAATAAATTCTTCTCCGTCTATTTTTTTTGTTTTCACAAACTTAAACGTTTCTAAAAACAAGAGCAGTTCATCATAGCTTTTAGGGGATGCTTTTGCCAGGCATACATTTTTTGTAACCAACGAAATAAAAATTGAAAACAAAGCCAGAGTGGGAACATTTCCCGCCAGCCAGTGGCAAGTTAAACCACGTGGCTGGGCGTGGAAAAGCATTTTATCATCGCCCAAATCCACAAACTCATCTAAGGCGAAGTAATTATTGTGCAGTGCGATTTTCAGTTTAATGGATAAATTTTTTTTGCAGAAAAAATCTGACAAATTTTTCAAATAGGGATGCTCTTTTGACAAATCTGCTTTATCCCAATAATTTATCAGCTCATCAAAAAAATCCATAATATCTTCAACAGAAAGGCTATGCATATAATCCAATCTCTGCCTCAATTCGGCTGCCAGCCGGTCCAAATCAAAATCAGGGTCTTTTGTTTTTCCGCCGTTAAAAATCAGTAATTTCTCCATGTTTTAAGCTTTTACTTTTAGAGTATCTCCGCAACCCTTTAATTCGGCTTTTTCTGACCTTTTTTCAAAAATAAAATATTTTCCCTTGCGGCCACATTTGCAGTCGTCTGTGCCAATAATTTTTCCGATATCATCTGTCAGCAAGGAAATGCCGGGATAACTATGCGGCAAGGGACTGATAAATTGTATGAATCCGAGCCGGCCCGCATCTGCCGGCAACAGGGTGTCAAAATCGCGAATAATAATTTCCGAATAAACAGGCGCATGTTTGTACCCATAATCGCAATCGGGGTATATGGTGCCCAACTGTTCGGTCAGCCCGTAAAAATCATTGATTTTTTCTTTTTTCAATCCCAATGCCTCTGCTACCCGAAGATTAAAATCATTTTTAGACAAGGCAATGTCTTGGAATTTTTTCCAGCCTCCGGTGTGTAAGAGCAAGCCGTCCTGGCCGGATAATTTTTTGAAAATCTCTAAAGCGTCTTTACTCCCCTTTCCATTAAGACAGATATTGTAAACCAGCCACGTAAATCCAAAATAACAGGTTTTGCTTTCGCAAGAAAGAGCCTTGAGGGTTTGTAATTTTTCAGAGCTTAATTCTAAATTTTGATTCAAAACAAATGACAACTTTTTTACCATAGGCAGTATTCCCCGTATTGCTGTGCCACGCGAAGATAACTCCCCGTCATTGCTTTTCACAGTGGCCTCGGTATCAAACACCACAAAATTTTTTCTTTCTTGCCCGAAAAAATTAGCCCATATTTTTCCCAAAACCGCTGTTTGTCTGCTGGCCGTCTCCTGATCAAGCATAATTTTACTTGGTTTGCCGGATGTTGAACTGGAGTAAAGGGTTTTTACCACTTTTTCTTTTGGGACTGAAAGCAAATCAAATTCTTTAAAAATTGACGTTGGGAAATATGGCAGGTCATTTAATTCAAAATCAGAAAAAACGTCAAAATTTTTATTAATGCATGCCGTTTTGAAAGCCGGACAATTTTCATAGTGCCACACAGCCGCTTTTTTTATTTCAGATAAAAATATCCCTTCTTTTTCCTTTTGCGGAAGGGTATAGGGCTCTTTATTCAAAAAAGGTAAAAGTTCAATCATTGGTGTTTTATAATAATCTCAACAATGTCTTCAATGCTGGGAGAATAGGGGTTGGTCAGGGTGCAAATATCTTTCTTTATTGTTTGCGCAATATCTTTAATATCTCCAGAAATGACAATTTTTTCCTGCTTCACACCCAATTTATCGAACAATTGCTGAAGCTTTAAAACGAAATCTGTTGCAGACAAATTTTTCAATTGATCTAATTTTTTATATTTATCCGTACGCCCCGAGTTTAAATCCAAAACATCAAGCAAAAAGGTTGCCACGGCGCTAGAATGGCCCATATTATTTTTAGGTCCGAAATAATGGGCAAAAGAATGGCACAAGCCGGTAGCCGCGCTGCTTTGGGCTATTCCTGCCAGGATTCCTGCAATCTGAAATGATTCCAAAAGATTTTCTTTAGGCTCTCCTGCGCTTAGTTTTTCCAAATTGCCATAAATGATTTCTACTGATGACAAAGCAAGGACATCCGAAAACGGATTGGAAATTCTTGAAACCAAACTCTCCAATCCGTGCGAAAGGGCATCAATTGACTGAGAAACAATTTGCCCGTCCGATAATGTTTTGAGGCATGCGGGGCTCAATATAACTGTTTCTGGAACAAGGCCCAAAGAAGAACTGATTTTTTTTACCCCATTGTCAGATAAAAGAGCGTGCTGGCTGGCCTCGGCTCCGGATCCCAAGGTTGTAGGAATAGCAACCATTTTAATGCCTAGTTCTTTTTTAACAAGCTTAGCCAAATCCAACACAGATCCTCCGCCGACAGCCACCAGGTAACTGCAACCATTTTTTAAGCATCGCTCCTTTAAATTATTGAAATCTTCGGTTGCGGGCTCTTTTTCCTGCACAAAAAAATCCGCGTTCTCGCCAAGGACTGATTGCAAAAACTCTGCATTTAGTTTTTGGAAAGCATCCGAAACAACTATTGTTTTTTTCTCATTTTGAATTGTTTTCAAAAATGAAAATCCTTTTTCCCCGCAGAAAATGCTTTGCGGAAAATAAATTTTAGGAAGAAAGGCCAAAATTTTATCATCCATAATTTTAGTATTAGCTTAAAATCCGGGCTTCAGCCAATTTTTGGGCATCTTTTCTGGATATCTTGCCCGAATCCGTTACCGGCATTTTATCAACTATTATAAACTTTCTTGGAACTTTGGGACCATGGAGCCTGTTCCGCGCCTCGGCCTCCAAACTCATGCCGGCCGGACTATTTTTCCCCCCGGCTATAGTCACTACTGCAAAAATATCTGATCCCAAAATGGAGTTATTTCTATGTATCGCAACGCATTCGGAAACAAAAGGAATCTTTCTGATTTCATTTTCCACTTCTTCCAAGCTCACCCGAGTTCCCCCGACCTTTACAATATTATCTGCCCGGCCTTTTAAAAAAATATAACCATCTCCGTCAATTGTAGCCAGGTCTCCGGTACGGAGCCAGCCATTAATTATTTTTTTTCTTGTCTGCGTTTTATCCTTAAAATATCCCGCCATAATATTACCTCCTTTAGCAATTACTTCTCCGATCTCTCCGGGTCTTACACGCTTCCCGTTTGGGTCAGCCACCAAAAGCTTCACGCCCGGTATTCCCTTCCCTATTGAACCGATTTTACCCGCCAGCTTATCGGAAGATATGCATGAAAGCCTGGCAGTAGCTTCGGTCTGGCCGTACATTACAAATAATTTTGCTTTGCTCTTTTCTAAAATTTCTAAAATAGTCTGATCACTCATTTTACCCCCAGCTTGGGTTAAGTACCTTAGGCAAGGAAAATTTTCCTTCAAAAAATTTGTACTTTTTATCAAAAATTCATAGTGCGCCGGCACCCCGGCAAATCCTGTGCATTTTTTATTCTTTAAATCAGATATGACTGTTGCCGGAAAAAAAGCAAAGTTATTGTTCAAAACCATGCTTCCGCCAACTCTTGCGTGAGTGTGCAGGAGAGAAAGCCCGTAACAGTAAAAAAACGGCAGCACAGCCTCTATTCTGTCTGCTTTTTTAAGACCCAGGCATTCTATTATAGATTCCGTATTTGAAATTATATTTTCGTGAGTAATTATAACTCCCTTTGCTTTTCCCGAAGATCCGGATGTATACATTATAGAAGCAGGAGACTTTGAATTGGTTTGCCTTATTCTTCCCGGATTAGATTCTTCAACAGCATTTTCGCTGATTTTTTTAAAATTGAAATTTTTCAATTTTTCAAGATATTTTTCCTCAACAAATATTTTTATGGGATTTACTTGCCTAAGAATTTCCGCCAGTTCCGGTAAACCTATTTTTGGATTAACCGGTATGGAAACATTTCCGGATGCGATTATCCCGAAATAAGAGAATATAAAAAAAGGAGAATTATCTGAAAATATAACTATTTTCCTGCCGGAGAATTTTTCCAGCAAGCCCGCGACTTTCAAAATTTTCTGGTACGTTTCTCTGTATGTATAATTCCCGTTTTCAGACAGCACAAAAACTTTCCCGCTTTCTTTTTTATCTTTAAAAAAATATTCGGTTAAATTCATTTTCCTTTCTTTTCAATTAAACAAAGCAAATCACTTGGTTTCTGGACATCTACAACTTCGTCCATTTGAAGACTCACCCCAAAAACACTTTCTATTTCAGAAATTATCTGCATATGAGCTAATGAGTCCCAGCTGGAAAATTCTGACTTGCTTTTGTCAAAACCGAAATCACCCTCGCCGATCTGGAGGGTTTCCAAAAATATCTTTTTTAATTTTTCTTCTGTGTTTTCTGTCATGGCTTAAACATCAGGCATACGGCCAAGGCATACTTATCCGCATGCGTAATGCTGATTAAGGGTTTGTATTTTTTATTCAACTTTTTGTCAATAAAATTTATTTCCGGCTTGCCTGTTTTTTCATTAATAATTTCTATCTCATTGAACCTCACGTTTTCCTTCAGGGTTTTTTTTACGGCTTCCTTGGCGGCAAATCTGGCAGCCAGGCTTTCTGCCGGATTTTTCTTTTTAAAACAGCTTTCTATTTCCCTGGACGTGAAGATATTCTTTGCGAAACGGCTTTCTTTTTCAATTTTACTGAACCGGCCGATTTCCGCCAGATCGATGCCTATTGATATATCCATAGAATTAATTTCTTTTTGCCACAACCCTGGCTGGGAACCCCACAGCAACAACATTATCAATAATATCGCGGGTAACCACGCTTCCAGCACCTACCACCGAGTTCTTGCCGATTTTTTTGCAGATTATAATAGCCCCCATGCCGATAAGCGTTTTTTCGCCTATTTCCGCCCCCCCGATAAGTCTGACTCCGGATGCAACGTGGGATCCAAATCCCAAAATATTATCGTGGCTAATAATTGCGCCCTCGTTTATGATTACATTGTCTGATATTGCAGAATGCGCATCAACTATGGCACCCGCCCAAATAGTCACGCCTTCTCCAATTTTTGCGGTAGGACTGATAATAGCGGTCGGGTCAATCGCATTGGCAAAAAAGAAGCCTTCTTTTTTAAGGGTTTCAAAAATCTCGCATCTTTTTTGGCAATCTCCAACACCGGCGATTCCTTTTTTAATCCCAAGGCTCTTAATTTTATTCAGAGAATCCCCCCCGCCCAAAACCTCTACTCCGTCAACAGATTGTCTCCAAAGTTTAGGGTTGTCATCTAGGAAAAAAACTGGCTCAAACTCATTGCTCTTTCTAAAAATTTCCAATAGCATCCTGCCGTGCCCGCCGGCTCCCCAGATAAATATTTTTTCAGGATTCTGCATGGTTTATTTTTTTTTAGACAAGCTTCTGCCCGACAGGATAAAAAAGATAGTTTTAAATAAAACTTTAAAATCGAGCCATAAATTATTTTTTTCAATATATTCTAAGTCGTATTTCAAAATTTCTTTGTCCGAGAGGTTAAGATCTCCCATGACAAATGCCAAAGACGTCAATCCGGGCTTTACAGAAGCTCTCTCTTTTAGCAAAACATTTGATTCTATTCTGTGCAGATTAAAAGGCCTCGGACCCACAAAGCTCATTTCACCCCTTAATATATTTATCAGTTGAGGCGCTTCATCAATTTCAAATTTACGCAAAAATCGGCCAATTCCGGTTACCCTCGGATCGTTACCGTCCGCTTCCATCTTTCTTATTTCCGCAACAGATAGAGGTGCATTTTCCGCCCCCATTTTCATTGTCCTGAACTTTATTATTTTAAAAATCCTCCCTCCCAAACCCATTCTCTCTTGCCGAAAAAAAACAGTTCCCGGAGAATTGATTTTTATCAAAACGGCAACTATTAAAAAAAGGGGTGAAAGTATTATTAAACCCGCCAAAGATACCCAAAAATCCATCTGATTTTTTAGCAATAACTGGAGTTTCATTTCAAAATTCCTTTTTCTTTAAGAAGCCTACTGTATTCTTTCTCTATTATAGTAAAAATTCTGCTTTCGTCAAATTCTTTTTTGGCTTTACGCCCTGCATTTTTGCCGAATTCCCTTGCCTTATCAGGATTTTTCAGTAAAAAAATTATGGCTTCTGCGATTTTTTCTGCATTTTTTACGGGTACTAAAATGCCTGTTTTTTTATTTTCTACTGCCTCCCGGCACCCCCTGATATCGGTGGCTATTATCGGCCTCTCCGTTGCAGAAGCCTCTAAAACTGAACGCGGAAATCCCTCTCTAAAAGACGGTAAAACAAAAATATCCATCAAGGGGTAAAGCTCGTCCATATCCGTCCTCTCTCCCAGGAACATAGTGTTTTTACCAATATTATAATTTTTAACTATATCCTGGCTTATGCCATCTTTTTTGCTCGGCTCTTCATGGCCGATGCAGACCAGCTTTGCGTCAGGAAATTCTTCAAGCACCCGCTCAAACGCCGAAAACAAATAGAAATACCCCTTCTCCTCAACCAGCCGTCCAACTATGCAAATAATTTTAGAATTTTTATCCAGACCAAGCTCTTCTTTCTTTTTACTAATAAAATCATCTGAAAATCTGCTTTTGTCAAACTTTTTAAGGTCTATCCCATTACCTAAATACTTTATTTTTCCAGACTCGGAAATTTTTTCTGCAATGGCGGTGCAAACGTCTTCCTTGTTTTGAGAAAGAATTAAATCAGAACATTTTGCAGCAATTTTTTCAATAAAAATAAAAAATTTCCTTTTTAGAAAGGATGAATTTTCATTGAAATAAAACCCGTGGACAGTATTGATTATTATCGGCACCCCTGCAAATTTTGCAGCCAACTGTCCCAGAAGCCCGGGAACAGGATTGTGTGTATGCACTATGGTAAATTTCTCTTTTTTAAAATAAAAAAACAGGCGTACAAGAGTTACTAAGTGAAAAAAGGGGTTCAGCCCCCTGTTAATATATATTGTTTTTACTTTTATCCCCGCCTCTTCAATATCTTTTACAAATTTTCCGGCCGGACAGACTGCATACACATCATACCCTGATTTTTCTAAAAACTTAAGCTGGGAAAAAAGTAAAAACCTCAAAGCCCGGTCAGCCGAAGCCACATGACAAATTTTAATTTTTTGCTTTTGCATACCAATTAAATGTTTTTATGAGGCCTTCTTTGAACATAACTTTTGGGGAATATCCTAATACTTCTCTAATTTTTGATATGTCTGCCAATGAATGTAAAACGTCGCCTTGCCGCTGGTCTTGGTAATCGGCTTTTATGTTTTTGCCTGTGGTTTCAGATAAAAACCCCACAAGCTGGTTTAAACTTGTTCGGTCTTGGCAGGCAATATTAAAAACCTCTCCATTTTCTTTTTCAGAATTGGCAGCTAATAAATTTGCCGCAACAACATTGTCTACATAAGTAAAATCTCTACTCTGCTCGCCGGTGCCGAAAATAACCGGTTTTTCATTATTCAAAAAATTAAAAATAAATTTTGGTATTACCGCGGCATATTGTGAATTTGGATTTTGTTTGGGGCCAAAAACATTAAAATACCGCAAGCAAATTGTGGGCAAGCCGTAGATTCTCCAAAAAATCTGGCAATATCTCTCTCCTGCATATTTTTGCAAAGCATATGGAGAAATCGGTCTTGGCGGGAAATCTTCCTTCTTGGGAAGATCGGGATTATCTCCATAAATTGAAGAAGAGGATGCAAAAACGAACTTCTTTATCTTTGCATCTCTTGCCGAAATTAATAAGTTCAATGTGGCGGTTATGTTCGCGTTATTTGTTCTAATTGGATCCTCAATAGAACGCGGAACCGATGGGACGGCGGCCTCGTGCAGGATAAAATCAATTTCAAAAACTGCTTTCTTAGCAGTATCTAAATTCGCCAAGTCCCCTTCAATCAGCTCAAAATTGGGATTGCCAAGAAATTCCTCTATGTTTTTTTTGCTGCCAGTAGAAAAATTATCAACAACCCTTACAGACTCGCCGGCTTTTAAAAGTTTTTCAACGATATTTGAACCGATAAATCCGGCTCCTCCCGTAACTAAATATTTTTTCATTTAATTTTATGATTTTAATTATTATGTTAGTTATCCATAAACTGCCTGTGCCAAAGCTCAAAATTCAAAATCAGCCAAAACTGGGAATCAAGCGGCTGGTTTCCATTCTGATACAATTTATAAAGTTTTTCAATGTAATCAAAATTAAAATACCCCCTTGACCTGGTTTTGTCGTCAAAAATAACTTCAAACAGATAATCTTTTAATTTGCCTCGGAACCAAAGATTGGTAGGTACGGCAAACCCATGCTTCTTTTTTCTAATTGTTCCGGGCGGCAAATAATCAGCCATTGCCTCTCGAAAAACGCACTTAGTCTTCAGCCCCTTTATTTTATATTTTAAGGGAATGGAATTTGCCAATTCAACAAACTGGTAATCCAAAATGGGGGCTCGCGTTTCCAATCCTACTGCCATGCTAGCCTTATCAACTTTTTCCAAATAGCAATCGGGTAATAAAATCTTTTGGTCCAAATACATAATTCTATCAACCCAGCTCAAAGACTTGCATTCAGAAAAATATTGCCGATACGCTTTTAAAGGGTCCTCTTTTTCGGATAAAGAATCTTTAGCAAACAAATTTTGCCTCATATCTTCTGAAAAAATTTCCAGCCAATCTGCATACCTTAGCAAATCATCCTTAATGGGCAAAGCTCTGGCGAGCTTTTTTATTTTTCTTAATTTAGGAAGCGAATCAAGTGTCTTTCCAAAAAAATTATTTTTAAGAATTAAAGACAGGAGCAGCAGTTTTTTACGATTTTTTTCAACAACATACCGCCTGTATCCGCCAAAAATTTCGTCTCCGCCTTCCCCGGTCAAAACGACTGTCACATAATTTTTAGCAAATTGACTCATAAAAAAAACCGGAAAATTGGCGGCATCCCCGAAAGGCTCGTCAAAATGATAAACGAGCTTGTTTAGAGTGCTTATCATGTCCGGCTCTTTCAGGACTATTTCATGGTGTTCGGTTTTAAAATAATTTGCCACAATTTTAGCATCAGCCAGCTCATTAAACTCCTGCCCTGGAATATCAAAACCCACAGAAAAAGTTTTTAGGGGAGAAACTCTGTGCCTTGCCATCATTGCCACAACAGAGCTGGAATCGATGCCTCCGCTCAAAAAAACTCCCAGCGGAACATCGGAAACCAGCCTTTCTGCCACCGCTTTTTCAAATGAACTTTTAATTTCTCTTATATAAAATTCCTCGCCTCTGTCATTTTTACCGGCCATTGTGTTCAGCGCCCAATATTGTTTAATCTCAATTTGCCCATTTTTAATTATTAAATAATGTCCCGGTAAAAGTTTTTTTATACCTTCATAAATAGTATCCGGGGCAATAGAGTGTCCAAACGCGAAATAATTTACAAAGCCTTGGGAATTTATTTTTCTCTCAACTGAATTATCCTGTAAAATTGCTTTTATTTCTGATGCAAAAATAAATTTTTCATTATCTATATAAAAATAAAGAGGCTTTTCACCCATCCTGTCCCTGGCTATAAAAATTTTTTTATTAGTTTTGTCGTAGATCGCAAAAGCGAACATGCCGTTAATTCTTTGCAGGCAATTTTCACCCCATTCCTGATAGCTGTGTAAAATCACCTCTGTATCGGTTTTTGACCTGAAAACATATCCTAATCCCTCTAAAATTTTTCTTAGCTCCTGAAAATTATAAATTTCTCCGTTAAAAACAATAAAAAGATTTTGGTCTTTATTCGCCATGGGCTGCTTTCCGGCGGGAGACAAATCAATTATTGACAACCTCCGATGGCCCAAACCTACGCTTCCATCTACATAAATGCCCGAGTCATCCGGGCCCCTGTGCATTATGGAATCTGACATTTTTTTAACCAAAAAAGGATCAACGGGCTTATTGTTAAAATTATAAATGCCTGCTATTCCACACATAATTTAAAATTAAAGGTTTTTTAGCGCTTTTATATAATTTTTGGCGAATGCCTCAATGGTAAAATTTTGTTGAAATGAAAAAATATTTTGGCGGCCCAGTTCCGATCTCTCGGCTTGGGACATTTTTATAACTCCTGAAATTTTTTCTGTAATATCACCGATTTCCGGTTTTGCTGGAATTATGCCCCTTGACTTTCCAATTACAAAAGTGCTCCCGCCCACATTGGTTGTAATAATCGGCACGCCCACGCTAAGCGCCTCAAGCAAAGCCAAATCAAAAAAAGCTGTTCTATTTGCCAAAACAAAACAGTCACTGGCATTAATTATGTCTCCGGGCGCTTCCGTCCAATCAATGTGATGCCAAATACCAGAAAGAACGCTATTGTTTTTAAAATATTCAACGAGCTCCCCTTTTCCCGCTGTTAAAAGATATATTTTCTTTCCTGTTTTTGAAATTTCGCTTACGCTGTTCGCCAGCAAATCAAACCCCTTAACCTTTATGTGTCTTCCTGTAAATGAAATTACAAAAGCATCTTGCGGAATACCGAATTTTTCCCTGATTTTTTCTCTGCTTTCTAAAATTTCCAGTTTTTCCGTCCCAGTTGGGCAAAACACAACTTTTTTCTTCTTTATGTTGTCTGAAAGGTAGGGAAAAATCTCCAAGTGGGCGTCTAACGCCCCCTGGCAAGGGTACAAATAGACATTTGCCCATTCGAAAGCTGCCATTTCAGTTTCCCGCATTTTACCCAAAATTTTTGCCTTAAAATTATCTTTGGGTATTTCGTTTGCAATACTCTCTGGCGTATGGACGGTTAAAATTTTTATGCAGTTTTTACCGGCGGCCTTTTTCAAAAAGATGCAGTCCAAAACATTATGGAAATGTAAAATGTCGGCGCTTTTGATTTCTTTCTTATTTTTCCAAAATTCAGAATATTTAATCTTGTTGTATAAAAAAAAGCTAAGGGCGGCCGCCCAAGCGGAAAAAGCTGCCACCTTGTTAAAACTTTCCCGCGCTTTTAAAGCTTCTGAATTCTCAGAAATTCCCCTCGAAATAAAACGCACCATAGCTCCATCGGCATTATTTTCAAGCCCCTTGCAGAGATTAAAAAGATACGAGCTCGGCCCGCCTCCTCTCTTTTTTAAATATCCCGAAAAAAATATTACAGTTTTTTTCGTTGTCATGTGATCCTATCTTTTTTATTATTTCTTTTTTCCGTATGTACCATTTTTAATCTGCTCAATACCCCTCTCTTCAGCTTCAACTCTTTTTTTGTATAGCGCCGAAGCCCTTACTTCTTCTATAATCCTCTGATATCTGCTATCCTTCAGTATTAATATATCTTCTGCTGATAACAAATGAATTTGCAACTTTTTCCCTTTTTCAAAATAATTCCAAGCTTCAAAAAATTCTTTATCCTCTGGACTTACCCTTGCCGCCAAATCTTCCAAATAATCTAGCATTGCCCGAACCCTTTTGGCATGATTCTCGTTGGTAATAATTGAAATGTCTTCCCAATCGTTTTTTTTCGACATTTTAACTAACTCAAACAGTTCAGTAAGAGTATTGGTGGATTTTTCTTCCAATTCAATCCTATCTTCCGGAACTCCTAAATCTTCGAGTTTGTCTGCATAAATCCGGGCGATAGTCGGCTTGTCCTCCCCTTCGTCCCCAACAGTGGTCACGATTTTTACATCTGGAAAGCATTGCGATAACTCTGCTGTTGCGGAAACAATAGCATGTCCGCCACCCATAAATCCGCGAATATCTATATCGCTATAGGCGGTAGGCCTGTATTTTTTTTCATCGCCGGCATTTTTTTGTTTAGCGCTCATTGACATAACAAAAATTGCCTTTGAGCCGCCGAGCATTTCCCTATATTTTTCTATTTTGCTTTCTCCGGAAACGCCCTCCGTTTGCTCGGGAGTTCCAGGTTCTTTTTCTGACATAGTTTTTATTTTGTTATTTTATTATATAAATCTAGGCTATTTTTTACGATATCATCCATGTCGTAATATTTATATTCCGCTAGGCGGCCGATGAAAAAAACATTTTTCTCCTTTAGTTTCTCCGCCTCTTGCCAATATTTTTGGAAAATTTCTTTATTTTTCTCGGTTAAAACCGGCCAGACCATAAAACCCTTTTCTCCTGGGTACTCAAATCCGATCGTTGTTTTTTTATTTTTTTGCCCCAAAAATTTTTTGAATTCGGTGACCCTGGTAAAATCGAAATCATTTGGATAATTAACCACGGCCCTTGGCTGGTATTCCTCTTGTTTTAAAGTTTTAAATTTAATTTTTAAACGTCTATACTCAAGCCTGCCGAATTTGTAGCCGAAAAATTCATCAATCGGACCCGTATAAAACAGCGTGCTGTATTTTAATTTATTTTTTACTTTTTTATAATCTGTATTCAAACTAACTTGTATATTTTTATTCTTCAACATTTTTTTAAACATTTTCGTATATCCTTGTCCGGGAATTCCCTGATATTTATCTGGAAAATAACTGTTATCGCGTCTTATAACTATTGGAACTCTGCCAGACACCGCAGGATCAATATCTTCAAGCTTCAGTCCCCACTGCTTTCTTGTGTAATTCAAAAACATTTTTTCATATATAAAATTTGCCAAATCTTTTATTTCTTTTTCTTTGCTATCTCTTAATTCAAGGATGGGAATTTTTTGGCCAAACCCAAAGCAATCAATTAGTTTTTTTTCTAAACTATTTGCGACGTCCGCAGGAAAAGCCTTATAAAGCGTATTCAAGTTAAACGGCATGGGAATAAAATTTCCGTCCACAAAGCTCACCACCTCATGCCGGTAAGGAACCCATTCTGTAAATTTTGACAGATGATCCCAAACATCTTCGTAATCTGTGTGAAAAATATGCGGGCCATATTTTTTAACCAAAATACCGTTTTTGTCTTTAAAATCGTAACAATTCCCCCCAATATGGGTTCTTTTGTCTATAATCAAAACCTGCCTGCCGTCTGCAGCAAATCTTTCTGCCAGCACAATTCCGGTCAATCCGGCTCCAACAATTAAAACCTTTTCTTTCATTTTTTTTGGATAAATAATGTTTTTGGAGGCGTTCTCCAGGTTCTTAAAATTTTGTCACTATGCTGGCTTATCAGCCAATCTGCCATTTCCGTCACTCCAAGCAAATCGCATCCATAATCGTCAAATGCCACTATACCACGGGATACCAATTTATCCCACACAAGATAAAAATCGTTTCTCACGTACTCCGCGGAATGGTTTCCGTCTATATAGGCAAAAGATATTTTTTGGCACGGAACAGCAATTTTTTTTGAATCTCCGGAAAGAGTAATTACATTTTTACAATCTTTTGTGGTTTTTTTATATATTTCATACTGATTTTTTCCTTTTAGTTGAAAATTATACAATTCAGACATGGTTTTTCCGTCACCCCTCTCGGTTTTGTCAAAATCCGGGTCAAACACATCAACGGCATAAACCTTTTTATCTAGCGCAAATTTATCAATCAGTTTAGACAGTTTATAAGTTCCGCCGCCCAAAAATGCGCCAATCTCTACAAAATCTCCTTCAAGCTGGCATATCTTTTGTTGAATTATTGCGTCCAGTAGATATTCGTATCCGCCCATATCCGTAAACAAGGGGGGCGGTAAAAACCCATATTTTTTTGTAAACAGATATCTATTTACGGCTAATTTTAATTTTAGCGGTATTATTTTTTTAATATAGCCTGACAGCTTCATAAAGTTTTAAATAAGCCTATTCCAACCCTATTATTAAAAATCGTATAAGGAATTTTTTTGTTCTGACAAAATTTTTCAAAAGCTGTACTCCACTCTTCATTTACATCATCGCAAAACAGAACGCTCCCTTTATTCAAGTATTCGAAGACTTCGCTGAATTCCATTGTTACGTGTTCATCTGTGTGTAGGCTATCATGTAAAAAAGCGTCTATTTTACCTATTCTTTTAAGCAGTTTTGGAAGCTCATTTAAAGAATTCCCGAAAATTTTCTCGTGGCGTTTTTGAAGCCAGCTTGGTATGAGCCATCCGGGCTGCCACCCTTCGGGCACATGAATATTAAAATTTTTGCCAATTTTAGGATAAACAACAGCGTCATTACCGGGCAGGTCAATACTATAAAGTTTACCGCCTCCGTTGTCTTCCAGCGCCTGAAGAATGAAGGCACTTGATCCTCCCCCTGCTAGCCCCGTTTCCAAAACTATTTTTGGCCTTGTTTTTCTTATCGCAATATAAATGATATAGCAATCTACTATATCAATCCAGCCTCCCAGCTTAGAATCCGGACATATTTTTTTGGCATCGGCTATCTTTTTTTCTAAATATTTATGAAAATTTCTATTTGCGGTTATTTTGGCGATGTAGCTGAACAAAGCAGGCGCTGATATGCCTAAAAATTTTTTAACGCGCCAGAGCTCCTTAACGTAAGTAATTGTGTTCCTCGGACTTTTGAGTAATTTAAATATTTTTTTAACCATGTTTAAGCTGATACCTTTTTATATACTGCAAATAAAGATGTGCTCACCTTGGGACCGTTGTAAAAATCTAAAAATTTAAATGGGTACAAGAATAAAAATTTAAAAAAATTAAAATATTTGTTTTCGGAACTAAAAATATTATAACTTAACCAGCAACTAATAATGGCGGGCATCCCCGTATTATATTCTCGCATCACTTTTTGATAATTCATTTTTAAAAATAACCCATCGAGCTGACTTTCTGAATATCCCTCAACCAGGTGACCGACTTTTATATGAGTTTTCCTGCCAAAAATCTTAGGGTAAATGGGAGTCGGCACTGAGACCACAAAAAGCCCGTTACTCAATAAAATTTTATCTGACATGGCTATCAGATCCTGGGGATTTTTTACGTGTTCAATGATGTCTAACAATAAAACAATATCTGCCTTTAAGTTATTATTTTTTTTGAGAAAAAGACCTGCATCTTCCTGAAAAAATGAAATTTTCCTTCTTATATTTTGATGTTCTTTCAAAACCCTCTTTGCACCGCAAATAGCATATTCAGACACGTCAACCCCGACATAATCTAAATCTATGTTTTTATTTTTTATTGCTTTTTCTATTTCAAACGCACCAATTCCCATCCCACACCCTAAATCTAAGATTTTTAATTGCGAACTTGAAAAAGAATTTAAATATTTCTTAATGAATTTAATTACGGGTTTAAATTTTATTTGGGTATGTAAATCCGGAGTGCCTAATAATTTGTGTATTAGACTTACAAGCCTGTTGCCCGACACTAAAGAATAATAATCACCTATCGGCATAAAATAGCTTATGATTGTTTTTTAAACCAGCCAGTTGTTTTCTCAAGTCCCTTTTGAAGATCGTATCCGGCCCGCCAGCCAAAATATTTATTAATTTTAGAAAAATCTAAGCTGCTTCTTTCTATTTCTCCGGAGATGGAAATCCCATGTGATTCCTCGCAATCGGACCCGGCAAGCTCTTTAATTTTTTGGAATATTACATTTATGTTTGTTTCTATTCCTGTACCAACGTTGAAAATTCCCGTTTCATCATGTTCTATGGCCAAAACGTTAGCCTGTACAATGTCATCAACAAAAATAAAATCTCGCGTTTGAAAACCGTTGCCATTTATTGTCACTTTTTGCTTTGCCAGCATTTTTTCAAAAAAGATTGCTATCACACCGGCCTCTCCCTTTGTGCTTTGCCTAGGACCGTACACGTTGGCGAATCTCAATGCTACAAATTTTAAACCCCAAACTTTGTGATAATAATTTAAATATTTTTCCACCGATAATTTTGCAATCCCATATGGGCACAAAGGAATTTCGGGAGATTCTTCTTTTGTGGGAATAATTTGGGCTTGGCCATATATGGTTCCGCCAGAAGAAGCGAATATTATTTTCTTAACATTTTGTTTTTTACAATTTTCTAAGACATTCAAACTTCCCAATATGTTTGTATTAGCGTCCAGTAAGGGATCTTCTACTGATTTTCTTACATTTATTTGAGCTGCGTAATGAAAAACTATTTCAGGACGTTCTTGCTGAAAAATTTTAGAAACAGCATTGCTGTCTAGAATATCTGCGTTATAAAATTTAGCCCTGGGATTTATATTTTCTTTTTCACCGGTTGAAAGATTATCAATAACTGCCACCTCGTGGTTCAGCTCTATTAATCTATCAACTAAATGGCTACCTATAAACCCTGCTCCGCCAGTAACTAAGCATTTCATATATTTTAACGTTTTTAATGTTTTTTAGATTAGTTAAGCCAAACGGCAAAAGGCACAAAAGAGGAATGAAGGCGGGTATTCTAACTCTAGTTAGGGCGCCGAAGTTGCTGGTAAACAAAGCGAGCACAGCCAATGTTAAGGTACTAAAAAATATAATTGGCAGAATAATTCTATATTTTGATTTTATGGTATTAAAAATTCCTATTATTATAAAAATTAAGCAGACATACCATGGAAAAGTTTCACCCAGGGCAAGAAACTGCCGCGCATATCTTATTTGCCAAGGGAGCGGGCCCAAAAGCGCATAAATAAAGGATTTAAAATAGCTTATTGCGAATTGTACAGGATTATCCAGACTTGTAGCGCTAACATAGGCAGAATCAACGCCAGGCACGTGCTCCGCGGGCTTCTCAGGAAGCGGAGAAGACGCGAGTTCAGAGGGATTTTGAGGTTCGAAAGCAGGAGCTGGCTCAGAGGGATTTTGAGGTTCGGGTTGTTTTTTAGAATCTGAATATTCTGCAATTCCAAGCTCTTTTTTTTGAGAATCTGCCAAGCCTCCGACATAACTGGCCGTTCTATAAAAATTAATTTTATTTGCGTTTAAATAATAATACATGGAACTTATGCCGTAGTAGCCGGCGCCTTTTCCAAAAATTGCAGGCGCGCCAGGTTGATTTCCATATCCTGGCATCCCAATTTGAGGTATAAACCCTAAAAGCAGGAACATTATAATCCACCGCCAAAGTTTATTTTTCCAGCCCAATTTAGACAATGCCAGCCAACAAAAGATAAAAGTAAAGATAAGGGGATATGCGATATAAAATTTAATATTTACCAATAGAATTAAAACCAAATACAAAAAAACGAAATTTCTCCAGGAAAAATTATTTATTAATTTTATAATCAGCAATAAGCCAAGTATGGCCAATGGGACAATTAATGTTTCGCGTAGTAAAAAACTCCCGTAAAAAAGATAGCTTGGATAGAGCAAAGTTAAGAATCCGGCTATAAATCCTTGCTGTTCTGAACCTCCAATTTCTTTAACGATAAGAAATACGCAAATAACGGAGATAGTCGCCAGCCAGGCGCCGAACAAAAGTCCCACAATCATTGAGGGTATGGTTAAAAAATAAATAAATCCTACAATTATCGGAAAAAAAGTAATCGTGCTGGTGTCGGGAAAACTTAAAATTTCCTGAATCAAAGAAACTTTTCCCTCTCTCAAGTCTAATGCAAATTTTTGCGCCTGAGTATTATATATTGTGCCGTCACTCATACCGCCGCCAAATGGCTGAAACCCCGTATAATGAATAAAAATTGTGGCTGAAGCATAAATAAAAATGGCAAGCAACAAAAGCCGAAATAAATATTTGCTATTCAAACCCGCCCTAGAAAGCACAATCCAGGTGCATACAGACAAAAAACCAAGCAAAAAAAGACCAACTGCCAGGGGCCGGTCAATAAAAGAAATTACAGTTATGGCAAGCATAAACGCAATAAGGCTACTTTGACAGTTCAAAGAAAATTTTCTCATACTCTTTTACTCCTCTGCTTACGGAAAAATCTTTGGCTTTTACTCGCCCTGCCAATGAAAATTTTTCCCTTAACGAAGGACTTTCTAATAATTTTATAATTGCTTCAGAAAGGGCATCTGAATTGCAAGCTGGGACCAAAAATCCGTTTCTGCCGCTTTCAATTACCTCCTTTGCGCCGGAACCGCAATCGGTTGAAACAACTGGAAGACCCAAAGCCATTGCTTCAATCAAAACGGTTGGAAATCCTTCCTGCTTGGAAGAAAGAGCAAAAATGCAAGCTTTTGCTATATATTTATATGGGTTTTCCTGAAAGCCCAAAAAGGCAACATTTCCGGCTATTCCAAGCCGATGGCACAATTTTTCTAAATTTTCTCTCTCATAGCCATCACCCAAAACAACAAGTTTGATATGTTTTTTTCTTTGAACCTTTGCGAAGGCGTAAAGCAATGTTGGGTAATCTTTTGCCTTTGCAAAACGGCCTACCGCCAATAACACGGGCGTTTTAGAATCCTTAAACCAGGGGTGCTCAATTTTTTCTTCCGCCAGGTTATAAATACTGTTTTCAATTATTGGATTATACACTACTTTAATGCAGTCTGAAAGATTTGTTATCTCTTTTATGTTATTTGCGACATCTTTAGAAACGGATATAATTTTTGCAGCTTTGGAATAAAAAATCCTCATTAAAGTTGGAAAAATAAACCGGCCCACGAATCTTCTAAAAAACGTCCTGACATTTTCTGCGGTGCGGGAAAAAATGCTGTGTTCAATAATTACAATTTTTGCATTAGCTCCTGAAAAATTTTTTGCAATAATGGCCAACAAGCTGAAATGCGGAAATACGGAAACAAAAATGTCCGGATTTTCTCTTTTAAAATACTTAAGCAACCTTAGGAATAAATCTACAAAACCTTGAGATTTTAAGTCAACCACAGCAATGTCTGCGGGCAGAGTCTTTAAACAATTGCCTTTCTTTTCTGCCAGAACAAGCGACAAATCAAATCTTTCCCGGCTCAACTCTTTTAGCAGATTAAGAGCCGCTTTTTCAGCGCCTCCGGTTTCAAAACTTGGAAAAAAGAAAGCTAATTTAATTTTATTCATTTGTCTCATTAGGCTTTAAATATTTTAAAAGAGAATCGCAAAAAGTTTCAATTGTTTTTTGCTTTGGATCGGTATCGGGTGAAAAAATTTCTTGAGGAGAAGGGGGGAAACTATTTTTATACCAGTAATTAACGGTGGCCAATACTTTGTCCCAGTCCGGTTTAAAATCTTTAGCCTTGTTAATAATTTCAGGCAAATCATACAAATTTTTGACATCCAGAGTAATTCCTTTGTCGCTATAAAATGATCTTCCAAAAGTAATTACAGGTTTCTGCCACAACAAAGCCTCAAAACCGGCTGTTGAATTTATCACACAAACCATTTCCGCTTTTTTTATCAAATCATGGGCATTTATATATCTGGGAACCAATTTGACGTTCGGAATCCTATTTATATATTTAAGCATTTCGGGGGAATACCACCCTTCGGCGGCCGGATGCTCCTTAACATATAACTTGTATCCAAATGGCAAATAACGGGAAATTATCTCAATAACAAACTCTTGCGTAATGAACGGAACCGCCCTTAACGTCAGCTGGCTGTCAAACGGAAAATGCAATGGAAAAAAAACGTATTTCTCTCCGGGAATGGGCATGCTATAAAATTTTTGGGCATAACGTTTTCTAAGAAACCTGAGCCAAAAATTTTTGACAATAAAAAAAATAGGCAAATTTTGTTTTTTATAATTTCCGTCTCTGAACAAAGAAATGAACGTCTTTATTTTACCTTTCGTCAAATGAGGGTTCGTTTGCGCTAAAGATACATAAGAAATTAATTTCTTTTCCTGTTTTAAAACAGAAATATAATCTGAAATAAATTTCTCTTCTTCTAAACTCGGGGTGGGCATGTTTTTGGGGTTAATATCAAAAATGCCCCAATGATCAAAAGAAAAACAAATTAGTTCGTTAAAGGGCGCAGGAGAGTGATAAACGTGCTTTGAATGAATTTTTGCAAAATGATAAAATGCAAAACTATTTACCGACCCGGAAATTCCCTGAACAAAACATCCAATCTCAATTTCATTTTTTTGAAAAAAATTCTTCAGAGCCAAAATATAGCCAATCATCTCTTTTAGCAAGTCGCTTTCGTTTCCTTTAACAGATTGAAAAAGCATGTGGTCAGTAAGTATCTCTACTCTCAAATTTTCTATTTTGAACGTTTTTTCTATTTCACAAACTCTTTCTTCAAGTTCACCGTCTCTTGTCATAAAATTCTGGCTTGCCTTGAAAATATTTAGAAAGTTTGAAACGCTAAACTCCTTCATTACAATATCCCCAGCTTCGCTGGTGGTAACCGCTAAACAAGAATACCCTCTTTTTTCCAATTCTTTTATTACCCTTGCCTTTTGCCTTGCCGCAATAAAAGTTTCTGTTATTAAAAAACAAAAATCAAATTTTTTCATTTTTTATTAAATGTTTTAAATTATAAAAAAAATATTTTTTAATCTCGGAATTTTTAAATAAAAAGTAAACTAGGATTGAGGCGAAAACCAAATAAACTATTTCTTTTAATACCATGTTTTCCATGAGAACGAGCGAAGAATAGGTATGTGCACTTAAAAATTCTATTATTAACGAAGAAACTATAAATACATAAACTATGGGCAGTAAAACTTCCAAAAAAAACATCGCGCTTTCCCTTCCTTTCATTTTGCAATAATGCACCGCCAGCGACGAGAGTATCAAAAAAAGAACAAAATATGAAAGAGATGTGCCCATTGACACGCCTATTATCCCCCATCCAGACTTAAGAAGCATAAAACTTAAAATAAAATTTATAAAAACTACGGCTAACGAAGAAATTAAGTAAACATACAGGCGCTTGGTGGCCAGAAAGAAATTTGCAACCATCCCCGCCGAATAAGAAAAAAATAGTCCGAATATTAAAATATTAGCTGATGCTATCCCTTGTGTGTAAGTAGGTAAAAATATTCTTACCATAATCGGCATGGCAATAGCTATGGCCCCAATAACAAAGGCGGCCGCCAAAGACAAAACTTTTATTGGCATGATAATAAGATTTTTTAAATCCTTGTCACTTCTGGTAGAACCAAATCTTTCAGCAAATCGCGGATACATAACCGAACTCGAAGAAGAAAATATGAACATGGCTGGGGCAAAAACTAGAAAACCTAAACTATAGAAACCGAGTGATTTTGTATCTAAAAACTTAAGGATTAAAAGCCTGTCAACTGTGTAAAAAAGGACATCAGAAAGCCCCAAAAGCATAATTGGAAAACCAATTTTTATTAAAGATTTTAAAAGTTTTAAATCCCATTTTACCTGAATAGTAAAACCGCTTTTAAGATAGCCATAAATGGCGCTCAAAAGCAAGCTCATGGCAAACCCTGCCAAAAACCCTGGAAACGAAAAAAAGAAAATCAATATAACTGCTGCTGCAGCCCCCGCTCCTTCGATTACGGCCATCCGGCTTATAATATCGAATTTATTATTTGCCTTCAGCCAAGCCTCCAAAAAAGATTTAGAAAATTGAAACAGCAAAATAAAAGCCACGAATCTCAGAGACAAAATCGTTACAGAATCAAATTTAAAAATGAAGGTTATTGCGAAAACTATTATAGACAGGAAAATCGTGGTAAAAAAATTAAATAAAAAAGAGACATCTTTAACTTTTATAATCTCATTTTCTTCCTTTCTCCCTCTTAAAATCGGCACTTCCCTGGTCATTCCTGCGATAGATCCCAGCCCTGTAAGGCTGCCGTAAGATAAAACCAACTTGACACCCTGCCAAATTCCAAAAACTGCCGGCCCCAGCAAAAATGCAGCAGAATATTGGTTTATAAACTGTCCCACGCCACGGAGTGTAGTTCCTAATGAAAATTTTATCGTATGGTCTATTATCTGCTCTTTTAAAGATTTTTCATTGGGAGCGTCAACACTGGAAGAAATAACCACCGGCGAGCCTTCAAACAATTTTTTCATTTTTTGGAAGCCCGAACAGGCTGATTAAATAGTTTTTAATTTCTAAATTTTTAAACAAAAAATAGATTAATCCTGAGGCAAAAATTAAATAAATTATTTCTCTTAAAAAAGAATTTAAAACAAGTCCTAAAATTGAATAATCGGACGTATTCAAAATTTTTAATATAAAAAAAGAAATAATAAATACGTACAGCAAGGGTAATAAAACCTCCATAAAAAATATAAAACTCTCTCTGCGGGTCATTTTGCAGTAATGGATTATCAGTGACATCAGCAACAAAAAAAAGACAAAATAAGAAAAAGAGGCTCCCAGCGCTACCCCGACAATCCCCCAGCCCATCTTTAAAAAAATAAAACTCAAAATTGAATTAATAAAAACTCCTGTTAACAGGGCGACCAAATAAATGTATTGTCGCTTGGTGGCTAGAAAAAAATTTGCAACCATCCCTATAGAATAAGAGAAAAATAGGCCGAAAATAATAATTTGGGCGGGCATTATCCCTTCAATATAGGCGGGCAAGAACAATCTTATCATGACGGGAAGAATGACAACAATAGCGCCGATAATAAAAGTTGTCACCAAAGATAATATTCTTATGGGTAGAATAATAAATTTTTTAAGTTCGCTGTCCCTTCCGGTAGCGCCGAATCTTTCGGCGAACCTTGGATACATAACAGAGCTTGACGCGTAAAATATAAACATAGCCGGAGTAAAAACCAGGGTGCCCAAACTATAAAAACCAAGCGCTTCAACATTTAAAAATCTTAGGATTAAAAGCCTGTCAACTGTGTAAAAAAGGGCATCGGAAAGCCCTAAAAGCATAATTGGAAAACCAATTTTTATCAATAATTTTAATAATTTTGAGTCCCATTTTGCTTCAAAAGTAAAGTCGCTTTTAAAATATCCATAAAGGGCGCTCAGAAAAAGATTCAAAGCGCAGCCCGCCAAAAATCCCGCAAATGAAAAAAAGAAAATCAATATTACCGATGCGACAGCTCCAATTCCTTCAATTACAGCCATTTTACTTATAATATCAAATTTATTGTTTGCCTTGAGCCAACCCTCCAGAAAAGATTTAAAAAATTGAATTATTAGTATGAGAGCCACAAACCTCAAAGACAAAGCAGTTACGGGATTTAGCTTTATAAAAAAACTTACTATAAAAATTACTGTTGACACACATAACGTGGTAAAAAAATTAAACAAAAAAGAAACATTTTTTACGTCAACAATTTTTTCTTCTTCTCTCTTTCCCCTTAAAATAGGTATTTCCCTGCTCATTCCTTCGGCCGAACCCAGCCCTGCACATCCGCCGTAAGACAAAATTAATCTTGATCCCTGCCAGATTCCAAAAACCACGGGCCCCAGTAAAAATGCGGAAAAATATTGGTTTATAAACTGCCCCGCGCCCCGAAGCGCAGTTCCAATTGAAAATTTCACTGTGTGGTCAATAATTTGCTCTTTTAGAGATTTTTTATCGTCCATTTTTAGCTTTATAACATTCTTTGCAAAAATACGGCAGGTTATCATTTTTAATGCTCCGCCTCAGCTGGCGATATTTTTTGCTGTTCCATATTGACATAAAATTTTCCTTGTATATGTTTCCCATAGACATGACCTGGGGATCCGGGTTAACACAGCAGGGCGTAATCTTTCCTTCTACTGCGATATAGGCAGACATTTTTGGTATATTGCATGGCTTATCTTTGGAAAAATAATTTTCGGTATTGATGCAAAAATTCAAACCGATGCTTTCGGCCAGCTTTGATGCGCCATTTAACACCGCCATATTTTTTTCTTCAAAAATATTTTCTTCTATGTCTTTGAATCTTTTTTTGATGCTACCCAGATTCCAGCTGTTTAGCTTTGTCTGAATAACCAGCCTATCAACGCCCATTTCTTTAGACAGTTTAACCAGTTCCGGGATATCCTTGAGATTATCTTTGTTCGCAACGCACCAAATTTGAATTATGGTATTGCTTTTGGAAAGCCTCTTTTCCTCAACGGCTAATTTAATATTCCCGATAACAACGTCAAACATGTCTCTGCCTCTAATTTTTTGGTAAGTTTTTTTGTCGGGCGTATCAAGACTGAAAGACAAAAGGAAAAGAGGGCTGCAAAACAATTTTGCTATCTTTTCTTTGTTAAGTATGGTGCCGTTTGTGTAGGTGTTCATTAAAATTCCTTTTTTGTTGCCATATTCTATCATTTTAAAAATATCGCTGTTTAAAAACGGCTCTCCCATGCCTTGAAGCTTAATTTCAATCAGAAAGGGCAACTGTTTTAAAATTTTTTTAAAGTCTTCAAAGCTTAAGTTTTCAAGCTGAGCTCTTTTCCAGCCGGAAACCGGACAAAAAACACAGGCCAGATTGCACTTAGATACCGGCTCAACATCAATATAGCTGGGCTGGAAAACCATTCTTTCTCCCAAAATGGGGTTGATAAGCTTGTTCCCAAGGTGGTTTATCAATTTCTGGGGTTTAAAAATATTCCTTTTTAAAATTTCTATTCTTCTGTTCATGTTATAGTGTAACGATTCTGCTTCCGTTTTTTGCGCTTTTTTCAATCGCCGATAAAATCCGTAAAACCGCCAAACCATCTTGTCCGGTACTAACGGGTTTTTCTTTTCTTTCTAAACAAGAAACGACATGCAAAACCATTGGTGCCATTAGGCTCCTTAATTTTATTTTTTTAAAACTCTTGTATTCTGTTTTGAACCCTTTATTTTTAATTGCGAAATTGCCTTTTTTCCCGTAAAAAACCCATTCGGTAAGGCCTGTTTCTTGCGAGACTGATTGTAGAGAAGCCCTTGCTCCGTTTTTAAAAAAAATTATGGCATCAATATTTTTCCCCTTTTTGGGTTCCGAGGTTAAGTGATTATAAATACCGATTACTTTTTCAGCCTCGCCCAAAAACCAAATTAAAAGATCTACTATGTGCGTCCCATTATTTAAAAATCCGTTATGATAAATGCAGTCAACCTGTGAAATTTGTCCCAAAAGCCCTTTTTTTATTTTTTCCTGCCATTCCGTTATCAAAGGATCAAAGTGCCTTAAATGTCCAATAAACAAAAGGCATTTTTTCTCCTTACAAGTGTCAACCATAAGATTGGCTTTCTTTGTTGAATCTGATATCGGTTTTTCGCAAACTATGGCTTTTACCCCAAAACTTGCCGCCATCTTTACGAATTCATAATGACTTTCTGCGGGCGTGGCCACCGAAACAATATCTGGACCGGATTCTTGAAGCATTTTTTTTGCAGAAGAATATAACGGAACTCCCGGGAAAAGCTTGCCTGCTTTTTCTAATTTTACAGGATCGATGTCGCATAAGCCCGCCAATTCAATTTTGGGGTTGCCAAGATAAGCGGCGGCATGAGTGGCCGGTTTAAAGTCTTTCTGATAACTATTTTCTTCTGCCCCGATTTTCCCGCATCCAATGACAACGGCTTTATATTTTTTGCTTAAATTTTTCGACATCTGATTTATAAAAATTTTTGTAATAATTTTTTTTTAGGATAGCCATTCGCAGGGAATCATAATAGCGGCTATTTCTGTAAATATCTTCCTTTAATGTTCCCTCATACGAATAACCAGCTTTTTCATAAGCCTTTGCAGCCCCTTTATTATCGGCAGTAAAACCCAAATAAATCCGATTAAGATTTAGCCTGTCAAAACCATAATAAGTGATAATTTTAACGGTTTCACTGCCACACCCTTTGCCCCAAAAATCCTTTTCTCCAATCAAAATTCTAAGTTCTGCCTTTTTTGCGGTTGAATTGATTTCATATAAGCCTGCGTAGCCAATCGACTTTTTGGTTTTTTGGTCTTGAACCAAAAAAATCACATTGTCTTTAGATTCTAATTGCTCTTCTAAATCAGACATCACCTGTTTTAAATTTTTTGGTTTTTGGCCGGTAAACATAAAATAAGTAACCGTCTCGTCATTTACCCATTTTTCAATAATAGCAGCTGTTTTGCGCAGTTCCTCCACCTCAATCGGCCGCAGAAAAATTTTTGGACCTCCTAAAAAATAAATTTCTTTTTTCATATTATTAACAATGAGGGTTTTTTTGTTCAATATGCTGGTTAATTTTTATAAGTTCCGGCCTTTTTTTAAATAATTCCAAAATATCCTTCATCTTAAAATTAGTATTCTTAACATATAATTCCTGATAGATAGTTTTAATAAGCTCGTAATCATCCCTTTCATCAAGTGTCCATCTGTGGAAGGAATAATCAACCGGACTTGTTACGTTTTTACATTTAAACAGGCTGGGATTTCTCCTTACATAAAGAGTAATGCTTTCTCGGTCTAATTCATCATTTAATTCTTTCCACATTTTTTCCAAAAACTGGAAGGAAAAAACTTCTGTATCTAATCCTCTTGGATATGTCCTTTTTCCCAAAACATTGGCGACATAATCTGCTTTAGAATTTATGAATTCTTCTATGACTTTATCAACCACTTCCGGGTCAATTAAGGGGCAGTCGCCGGTGATTCTTATAACTGCGTCGGGGTGGAAATCCTTTACTGCCAAATAGTACCTGTCGGTCACATCCATTTCCGAACCCTGAAAAGCGGTTACGCGCGGATGACAATTTTTTACTGCTTTAACTATAGCATTGTCTTGTTCCTTGGTTGTAGTGGCAACCACAATATGGTCAATTTTTTTGGCACCCAAAAGCCTCTCAATCTGATGCAAAAGCGAGGGTTTTCCGGCTAAATCCATTAAAACTTTCCCGGGCAAACGCGTTGACCCCATTCTTGCCTGAACTACACAAATGACTTTCATATATGTTTTTTAATAAAATTTATTACTTTTTGCGTGGAATTATTTTGCGTGTATTCTGACCGATTCTTTTCGCCTACAGGAATTTTATCCCCTAAAATATTTCTAATTGCTCCGGCCAAATCCTCTTTCCGGTAGACCGGCACAGACCAACCAAATACATTACTCTGCAATCGGTCGCTTCCAATATTTTTTCCGGGCTGGTAGCTCAACACTTTTTTTCCCATAAGAGCTGCATCAAACAGCGCCACCGAATCTATCCCCAAAACTAGCCCGGCTGATTTACTTAGAACCTCTGCCTGCGCGGTTTTTTCTTTTTTTATCTTCAGCTTTGATCTTTTGATAATCTTGTTAAATTTGTCATATTTTTTTTCCCTTGGATGAAACTTGATAATAATTTTTTTCCCCGGGTGGTCTTTTTGTAAGACATTTATTATATCGCTAAAAATACCGACTTCATCAAAATCTTTCTCCGCCTGCTCTGAAAAAGGCTGAGAATAAAACACTATCGTATTTTCATGTATTACTTTCGGTTTTTTGAAAAATGAAAAGTGGTCGAAACGCGGATTTCCAACAACAAAAATTTTATTTTCCGGCACGCCTCCTTCCACCATGTCTTTTTCCATTTTTTCGTCAACTGCCAAGACATAATCTGAGAGATATTCCAAGGATTCTCCGAATCTCTTTTTGTAATTACTCCAATAATCCACTATGCTGGCCGTTGCAATCTTTTCGGATTTTGCCATTTTTACTATTTTTTTATCAATGGAAAATCCCCCGCTTGTGGCGGTAAAAAGCAAAGCCGGCTTTTCTTTTTTGATTCTTTTTCTTATTTTGCTAAATGAAAAACCCGTAACATCTATGTATTTAATTCCTGCCCTCTTTGCCACATTTCGAGATTCGTTGCACAAAAAAGTTGCCAGCGCAAAACTGTTTTTTTTCTGCAAATTTTTTATTACGGGCAGTATGGCCTCAAATCCCCCGGGATCTTGGGCCACAAAAATAATTTTATTTTTAGTCATACTTTTTGAGTTCGTCAATATTTTGTTCAATTTTTTCAATAGCTTTTACAAACATATCGATGTCTTTTTTTGTTTGCGGCGGCCGGCAAATCTCGGTAATCAGCAACTCTTTTTCGTACATTTTTTCGGCAACCGGGCAAATTCCTTTTCCATAATTTATTTTATGCGGATATTCCTTTGAAACAAATGGAAATTGCGAACCGGGATAAATTTGCTTTTTTTGATAAGCAGGAAAAAGATAAATAGGCTTCTGATAACCCTGGCTCAAGGCAAACCCTTCTGCCTGCATTGCCCTGACAAAAGTCTCCCTTTTAATTCCAATACTCTCCGGCAAAAATTTAAAAGGATATACATAATAAACATGAGCATTGCCCCTTGAATTGCGCGGAGCCGACAACCAAGAAAATTGCTCTAATTTTTTTGACAGATATTCAGCTAAAATTATTCTTTGCCGGTTCAATTTTTTAAGCTTATTTAATTGCTTAATAGCTATAGCTGCCTGCAACTCTGTCAAACGAAAATTATTCCCCAAAATCGGCTCGTAAATTTTACCTTGCCTGGAAAGATCGTCAACTATAGCCTCGCCGTGATTTCTGACGAGCTGGGCCCTAAACGCATATTTTCTGTTGTTTGTGGCCAAGATTCCTCCCTCCCCGGACTGGATAACTTTATGAAAATTAAAACTGAAAACTCCGATGTCTCCGATTGTACCGGCAAATTTTCCTTTATAGGACGCACCCGGGGATTGGGCATTGTCCTCAATTAATTTTAAATTGTGCTTCTTACAAATTTTTAAAATCCCTTTGTAATCGGCCGGCCCGCCGAATAAATTTGTTACTATTACTGCTTTTGTTTTTTTGTTTATTAATTTTTCAATTTTTTCGGGATTAATGCAAAAGTCTGATTCGCTTATGTCAGCAAAAACGGGCAAGGCATTATTATACAATATAGCTGAGGCGGTTGCCGACATAGTAAAGGGCGTGGTTATAACCTCGTCTCCCGGTCCAATTCCCAAAGCCCCGACGGCAGCTTGCAATGCCGTGGAGGCCGAATTAAAACTGACTGCATATTTCACCCCAAAATAATCGCAAAACCGTTTTTCTAATTCTTTTACGCGTCTTCCGCCTAAAAAGTACTGTCCGGCTCTGCCCACAAAATCAGAAAGAGCCTTGCTTTCCATAACTTTTAAAACAGCGACAGTTTCTTCGCGTCCAATAGAATTGTATGGCGGAAAGGTTTTTTTTGATACGGGAGAGCCACCCAACAAAGCAAGTTTTGGCATAAGAATTAAAAAATTAAAGCAATTTATATTTTTCCAATTTTTCCATTTCCACTTCAAGCATTTCCAGAGCGGTTTTTCCCCTCCCGCTAGGATTCTGATTCCATTCAAGATCGGCTGCTTTGACAATAATTGTCCCCCGCCAGGACTGTCTTGAGCCTTCTTTTAAAAAAGTAAGATGGGCGCGCAAAACATGATACGGAGACGTTACAAGTATGAGGCTTTTCCATTTTTTTTGCTTGGCAAGCTTTAAAGTATTAATTGCCTGGTCTAATGTATTAAGCGACTTGTCGTCAATTATAAGCGCGGATTCAGGAATCCCCCTTTCCAAAAAATAATTTTTGATGACATCCAAACTAACATCGTTTTCATCCGCCCTTTTTCCGGCTCCTATAAGAACGTTGTTTCCAGTAATAACAATATTTTTCGAAAAACCCTTATTATACAAATCCAAAGCTTCGTTGATGCGGTCAAACCTGTCGCCCTGGAGAAAAACAATCGCATCTGAATTCTCGGGTTTTTGGCCGATAATTTTTAAAAAAAGTTCTATTCCCGCCAATCCTAGATATTTTTTTACAACTTCTTCGGGTCTAAAATTTTCCATGAATGAGAGGCCATGAAAGAGGCGTACCTCTTTTAATGTCCTTTTTTGCTTTTTTCCCTAATATTTTTGCCAGATGCTTAGGGTCCAAACCATGTCCGGGCCTAATAGACCTGATATTCTTTCTGGTAAGCTCTTGACCCCGCTTTATACTTTCAACGGCGAATAACGACCTTTTAAAAATCGTATTTTCAGCTTCCTTTTTACCTGCACCATATTTGACCTCTCCCACAGATTTTTCTGCATCCCTTATTGACTGCACTAAATTCCGCAGTTCTTCCGGCTCAAGGGAAAAGGCTGAATCTGGCCCCCCATCACTCCTTTTTAAGGTAAAATGTTTTTCAATTATTGAAGCTCCCAGCGCCACAGATGTTATGGCTGTTGCAATCCCTAAAGTATGGTCTGAAAGGCCTGTCACCACCTTAAATCTTTTTTTAATATCCGTTATTGTGGCCAAATTCATTTCCTCGGGCTTTGCAGGATACGAGCTGACGCAGTGCAAAATTGCAATTTCGGGCGCGCCGTGTTTTTTCAAAGTCAAAACAGCCGATTTTAATTCCTTTTGAGAAGCCATTCCCCGGGAAATAATTACAGGTTTTTTTGCGTCGGCAACCTTTTTCAAAAGTTCAATGTCTCCTATTTCAAAGGAAGCAATTTTAAAAGCAGGGACATTCATTTTCACGAGAAAGTTGACCGATGTTTCGTCAAAGGGAGTGGAAAAAAGAATTACGCCGTATTTATCAGCTATCTTTTTAAGTTTTGGATGCCACTCCCATGGAGTATATGCTTGCTTGTATAGCTGGTAAAGCGTTTTGCCATTCCAAAGAGCATTCCCTTTTACCTTGAACCATTTTTCAGGACAGTCAATTGTTAAGGTGTCTGCCGTATAGGTTTGAAGCTTTACGGCGTCAACCCCAATTTTGCAGGCTGATTCAACCAGTTTTTTCGCTCGGCTAAAACTCTGATTATGGTTCCCTGAAATTTCAGCAACAATAAAAACCGGCTGGCCTGCGCCTATTCGCCTGTTGCCTATTTTTATTTCTTCTTTAAACTTCATAAATGCAAATAATATTGAAGCCAGCTGCCTTTTTTATCTTTAAATTCAAATTTTAATTTTTCAAAAAAAGCCACAGAACCTCTGTTTTCTTCGTTTATCACGGCTTTTAGAGTCTCCAGCTTTTTTTCCTTCAAAACTTCTGAAAGCCCCTTTTTAAAAGCAAATTGAGCCAAACCTTTGCCTCGGAAATCATTTAAAACTGCTATGCTGACTTCGGCTTCTTTTTCATCTAAAAAATCGAATCTTATCTGCCCTATGGGCAAATTCTGGTTTTTTATTACAAAAAGGACTTTATTGCTTTGGCCTAGAACCACCGAGGCCATCCAGTTTATATGCTCCCCCCATTCAACCTTCTTGTTTTGCCTTGAATATCTGAATACGTCAGGCTGGTTGCGCAAATGCCACAGAAATTCCGCATCAGAAAAATCAGCTTTTTTTAAATAAATTTTAGGAGGTTTCATAACTTTTTATGCCTGGTTCGGAATGTTTTCTATAAAAGTATTATCTTCAAAATACAAGCATTTTTGGCAGGCCGGATTAAAATTCTTTGAAATAATCTGCTGGCGTATTTTTTTTATATTGTCTCCGTTCCAAATTTTTTTAAGGCTCTGTTTATAAACATTCCCCATGGGCAGCTTCAAATCATAAAAACTGCAAAAAGGAGTTACTGTTCCGTCAGCCCATATGCTTAGGCTGTAAAAAGGTCCGGGGCAAAAAGATTTCTCAAGCGTCTTGGGGCTGATTGTTGCGGGCTGGTCGACGTAGGCAAAATCTATGCATCTTTGAAAATCAATATAATCAACCTTGTCTTTCCATTTTTCTATAAACTGCCGGGTTTCCCCTTTATTTTGATCTAAAACCACAAAAGAAAGGCGGATTAAAGGCAGAATACTGCCATACTTCTTTTTGCATTCAATTATTTTTTCAATATTTTTTTCCACTTTTTCAAGGTCGCTATCCCTTCTTATTTTTTTATATGTTCCGACGGTGGCTGCGTCCAAAGATATTTTTATGCGCGTAATTTTATTTTTTACTATTAGCTCTATCAACTCGTCGTTTAACAGAGAGGCGTTTGTCGAAAAAAATATATCTTTAATTCCTGCATCTTTTACCATTTCAATAGCTTTTTTTATGTCCTTATATAAAAACATTTCGGCCCCCATGCCAAGGTTGATAGACGGTAAATTATTTTCTTTAGCCTCCTTCATTATTTTCTGAAAAATACTCAAATCTAATTCCGCAATCGGCTCCTGGTGGTGCTTTTTATAGCACATTATGCAATTATAATTGCACCTGTTTACAAACTCTACGTAAAGAGTAAGAGGAAACGCGGGAATAAACCCGGTTTTAGGATAATTTTCAGCCCGATAAAAATCTTCACGGTATTTTTTAAAGTCATTGCCCAAAAGCGCCGTGAGCTTTTCGTCCACATCTTCTTTCTGGTATTTGAATATAAAATTATTTGTTTCTCGTTTTAATTTTTTTTCCATATAATTTTTTTAACGGTTTTAACCACCCTGTTTATTTCTTCATTTTTCATGCCCGGAAAAAGCGGCAAGGTGATTGCCCCTCTATAGTACTTTTCGGCAACAGGAAAATCGCCGGGCTTGTAACCGAAATTATTTTTATAGAAGGGGTGCAAATGCAGGGGCATATAATGAACCTGCACTTTAATATTCTCTTTATGGAATTCATCAAAAATATTTTTTCTCTCATTTATTAATTTTTCGCCCTGGAGCTGGATAACATAAATATGCCAGGCAGATTTTGCGTAACTTTTCTCAACAGGAATAATAATTTCTCGCATAGTGCCCAAATCCTTGCAATATCTTTTTATAATTTCTCTTCTTCTCATAATAAAACCGTCTGCTTTTTTCAGCTGGCTCAATCCAAGAGCGCACTGAAAATCAGTAAGCCTAAAATTGTAGCCCGGATTTTCTATTTCATAATACCAGCCTCCGTTTTCCGGCTTTTTTATTATGCCGTGATGGCGGAAAGCCTTTAGTTTTTCGTAAAGCTCCTTGCTGTTTGTGGCAATAGCTCCACCCTCGCCCGTTGTGAACAGTTTTACGGGGTGAAAACTAAATACGGTCATGTCAGCCAGACTTCCAATTTTTTTCCCTTTATATAAAGATCCGAAAGCGTGGCAGGCATCTTCAATCACAGCAAGATTGTGTTTTTTGGCAATTTTTAAAATTTTATCATAATCGCAGGGATGTCCGGCAAAGTCCACGGGAGCCAAAGCCTTTGTTTTTTCGGTTATTGCTTTTTCAATCAAATCCGGGTCAATATTCAGAGTATCTTTTTCGATATCAACAAAAACCGGTTTTCCTCCGCAAAAGACTATCGCATTGGCAGTGGCAGCAAAAGTTAAGGGAGTTGTTATGACCTCGTCGCCCGGCCGTATTCCTGCTGCGCTGTAGGCCGCGTGCAAAGCGGCTGTGCCCGAAGAAACCGCAACCGCATATTTTACTTTGCAATATTTTGCCAGAGCTTTTTCAAACTCGTCAACCTTTTTCCCTTGCGTCAGCCAGTCAGACCTCAAAACGTCGGAGACCTCTCTAATGTCTTGATTGCTTATTGATTGATGTCCGTATGGAATTGCTTTTTTTATGCCTTTATTTGTCATATTTTTTAATCAGCCCTTTTTCTAAAAACTTGTTTACATAATCTATCACCTCGTAAAAATCCGCGTCTATTTCTTCTGCTATTTCAAACACGCTTTTATCTCCTTCAAGCCGGAGCATTATCTGTTCAATATTCTGATTCAATTTCTTATTTGTCCTCCAATCAACCCAGAGGTTGTACCCGGATAAAAATATCGGTCCCTTAAATTTCCGTTTCGGGATATAATCTTTTTCAAAAATATCTAAAATATCCAAAATTAAATTTTTAGATTCTATCAGCCTTTCCTCCGATACAATTTGCGGAGTATCATCCGAAGTATGGTATTCGGGATAAGGATACCTGCTTATTGATATCATGGGCACATTGACTCCCGGCCCGTTAAAAACCATCTCGTCGTTACATATAACTCTCCTAAAGGCTCCTTCTTTAAATTCCTTTAATTTCTTCTTCATCACATGCCTGGCAACTCTGTCCAAATAGGTATTACCCTGTCTTGTTAACTGCAATGAATGAATGTTGCTACTTCCCAGCATTTCAAGAAAAATACCGTATTTAAAATTGGGGAATATTTTTTCGTTTTGAGACAAATATGCAACAGATCCTATGGTTTCCGGAACAAATAAAAATTTATAAGTATAATAATTTTTTTTTCGGCTTAATTCTTTGGCAATGTCAACTAGCACTGCCACCCCGGCCAAATCATCATTTGCCTGAAAAGGATGGCAAAGATGGGCGACAAGGACAATCGTTTCTTCGGTTTTTCCTTTTATTGTGCATTCTCCTACTTTCAAAAAACTTTTTTCAAATTTGGAATCTATAAAAACTTTGTATTTTTCTTCCTTAAAATCTTTCAATTTTTCATACTGCAGGCAAAAGCCCCATTTCTTTTCATAATATGAAAATTCAAAAGGAATTGCGGAGGGCCTTGCTTCGCTTGTATGAAGATGGTTTAACAATTCTTTTTTATCGACAATTTTATCAACCGGCAAAGAATAAGAAATGACATGAAGAGGATGGTCCTTCAAATCAAGCAGTCGTCTGCCCTTCAAGTCTTCTATGTGCGCCCCTTTGACCGTCCACTTTTCTGGGATTATCCATGTCCAGCATTTCTTACCCGAAGGTATTTTGTAAATCTTCAGAGGTATAATTTTAGAAATATATTCAAGCGATTCATCAAAACCGTCCGAGACTATGTCTCTTTTCTTGGGCCACAAATCGCTTACCAATTTTATCATTTGCCTTTTATTGTTTTTCTGCATAAACCTCCATCATATTTTTATAAAAAGGAAAAACGGCCGCTTTTTTAATTCTTAAAAGTTTCAAAATAAAATCTAACATATCATTCATGGGCGAGGCGTACGGAGTATTGATGTAGGGGTATTCAAGACCCTTTATTTTAAAACCAAAATTGGCCAAAACTTGTTTTAAAACAATGTCTGATGGAATAAAAAAATTATATTTTCCATCTAGCATCGGCAGTGTGTTAAATAATTTATAACAAATCGAATTTGCATTAGGAGTTGCTAAAAAAACCACCCCTCCCCCGGGTTTTAACCAATAATAGCACTTTTCTATCCGGGAAATGGGATCTGGAAGGTGCTGGATTGTGCCGCGAAAAATAATCAAATCAAAAAAATTGTCTTCAAGCTTGAAGTCGGTTGCAATCCCTTTTTTTTGAGCTTCTTTTTTTGCAAACTCAGAAATATCTATGCCGTATTTTTGCCACTGATCCGAGAACAAAGATAGAAATCCGCCCGTGCCGCACCCGATATCCAAAACATTCCCGCCATTTTTAGTGTTAAAATATTTTTGCAAACGTTCCATTTCCTGCCCGTACATTTCTTCCCTTTTTCTAGCTTTTTCTTTGTCTTCGAAATAATCGCCCCTGTATAAACTTTGGAGACGCAAAATAGTTTCCCTTCTGGCGCCCAGAAAATCCTCAAAATAGTTGTTGGTCTTTTGTTTTATAATCTTATATTTCATAAAAAAAACTGTCTGTTTGGTCGTCTGCTTTTGGAGTAAATACCACTACAGCCGAACTTCCTCCCACGGATTTTACAGAATGGGCCCAACCGGACGGAATATGAATAATTTTGTGAGTTTTGGCTTCAGAGTCCAAAAGATATTCTTTCTTCTTTTTTGTTTTTATGTTTTTCATCACTAAAAGAGTTTTCCCGCAAACCGGCGTAATCCACTCCTCTTTTTTTACATGATAATGTCTTGCCCTTTTAAATCCGGTGTTTATTTTGACAAAATAGGTGTGCAATTTGAACGGAGTATCCCTATACTTTATTGACACCAATTCCGAAAGAAAACCAGACGGCGAAAAATGTTTTTTACGGGTTAAAACCAGTTTCATGCCTTTAAGCTTCATTTAGCATGCCTTTTAAATCTTTTTTTAGCCATTTACTGTCATTACTGGCATATCTAAAGCCTTCGGGAAGGGGCTTGCCCTCTTTAAAATTGTCACAACGCCAAAAAGGGAATTCCGGTTCAATCACAAAACATTTGTCTAGTTCTTTAGAATGCCTTGCCTCCTCGGGGATTAAAAGTATTTCGTTTATTTTTTCTCCAGATCTTGCGCCAATTACTTTTATTTTTGAATCGGGAGCTATGGCTTTTGCCAGATCCATTATTTTTGTACTGGAAATTTTAGGAACAAAAATTTCACCTCCCTGCATAATCTCAACACAATTTATGACAAACTTGATTCCCTGCTCCAACGTTATCCAAAACCTTGTCATTTTTTCATCAGTTATTGTAACTTCGCCCTCTTCCTTCTGCTTTTTAAACAAAGGCACCACACTGCCCGAACTGCCAATAACGTTCCCGTAACGAGAACAGCTAAAAATTGTTTTTTTGTTGCCGGAGTAGTTATTCCCCTGAATAAAAAGCTTCTCAGCAACCATTTTGGTAGCTCCGTACAGATTAACCGGCTGGACCGCTTTGTCAGTACTAATAGCTATGACTTTTTTTACCGAATTGTTAATGGCCGCATCAATCACGTTAATTGCCCCGTCAATGTTTGTTTTTATAGCCTCAATAGGGTTATATTCGCAAACCGGAACATGCTTTAAAGCGGCCGCATGAACCACTATGTCAACGCCGTTCATCGCCCTGTTTAGCCTGCAAGTATCGCGCACGTCTCCAATCAAAAATCTCAACCGCGGATCCTTAAATTTTCTCTCTATCTCTACTTGAGCCAACTCCCTATTATCATAAACCCTCAAACTTTTTGGGTTATGCTCCTTTAAAACAATCTCAATAAATTTTTGCCCGAAAGATCCGGCTCCGCCGGT
>Ga0247841_10002493_pt1 | contig 36638 bp, 20 predicted proteins | sample LaCruzMarch2015__2_FD_192410 | JGI IMG/M metagenome (GOLD analysis project Ga0247841, IMG submission 192410) | Freshwater microbial communities from meromictic Lake La Cruz, Castile-La Mancha, Spain - LaCruzMarch2015_18m | ecosystem: Environmental > Aquatic > Freshwater > Lake | place: Spain... | reverse complement strand
TCCCCGCGCGCACCTGGCGCATGCGCTGGCGCGCCTCGCGCGTCACATGGCCCGCGCCGCCAAAGCGTGCGCTGGTCTCGACGTCGGTCGGATCCAGGGCCAGGGTCATCTGCCGCGGGAACACGCCTTGGGCCGCCAGCGCCCGCACCGCCGTGTTGAAAAGCGCTTCAATCGCCGGCGCGGCGATCTCGCAAAAGTTCTGGCAACACATCTTCCACGGCATTGACCGACGGCAAGCCTGCAATCTGCTTCTGCATATAGATCAGCACATACGGCAGCGTCCCAATGATGAACCGTTCCTTGTTTGCCGGTGTCAATGCGGCAATCGCATCCCAAAGTCCAATCCGCCGCAGATACTCGAAAAAGTCGGTGTACAAACTCACATAGTCAATACAGTAGACTGCGTCCAGCTCCAGTTGCAGCGCGATGGCCTTGACCACATCGTAGTCGCTGCGGCGCGCCACCTGCCAATGCAAACGGCACGCCGTGGTCACGGCGGCGGCGGCTGATTTTTTGACGCTGCGGCTGCTCATCCACCAGCATACCAAAAACGCGTCAAAATGTCTAGTGGGTCATTTTGACACACCTCGTCTTTGGCTCAAATACCGCCCCTCACCCCCATCCTACATTGCTTTTTCCTTATATCGGAATTTCAGGCATATTCCTGGAATTCCGCGTCAAAAAAACGCCCCGCAAGGAAGGGAGGATGGAAGGATGGTGCAGCACATCTGCGCAGAGACCCCCACGACCTCGCGTCGTGGGTGAATAAGATTGAGTAAAAAAACGCGCCGCCGGTTTTCCCATATCTCTGCGTCCACCGATCCCGCCGCGGCGGTGATCGGTGGGGCGCCAGATTGGAGAGAAAGCCGCGCGGCATGGACAAACCGCAACATCCACGGCGGGCGCCGTGGCCACGGCAAGCCGGAACTGGAAGAATGGAAGATTGGATGGATGGAAGAATGGTGCAGCGGCGACTGTCTGACGCGGAACGCCGTTAAATTCTCGTGCGCCACGAGAATTTATGGATGCAGAGGTGCAGAAGCGGACATGCCTACCGCGGTCGGTACCTCTGCCCGTAGCCGCCGCACGGCGTGCGGCGTGCAGCACATCACGCGGAACGTTCCGCGGCTACGTCAAATATCAACCGTCGAATTTCACGGAAATTCAACCGGCTTTGACAAAAATTGGCGTAGTTGGTATACTTCTACTCGTTTTAGGCAGTACTCTTTGGCTGGCAGTCACCCGCGCGGGTTTGGGCTGCCGCTAACCTTTACATGGAGTTTGCAGGATGCGACGGATTATGTTGACGACCCTTGGCGTGTGCGCGATGAGCTCCCCCTTGTTTGCGGCGGAGAGCGCCGGCACCTTGCACGGCTATTGGCTGATTGCCCCATTGGGCTCGATTTTGGCGCTGATCTTCGCCGCCTATTTTTATTTCAACATGCTGAAAGCCGACGCCGGCACGGCGCGCATGCGCGAAATCGCCGAGTATGTGCGCGAAGGCGCCATGGCGTATTTGTTCCGGCAGTACCGGGTTGTCAGCATTGTTTTCGTCATTTTGTTCCTGGTGTTTGCCGCGCTGGCATTCTTCGGCCTGCAGAATCCGTTTGTGCCGGTGGCCTTCTTGTCGGGCGGCTTTTTCAGCGGCCTGTGCGGCTTCCTCGGCATGAAGACCGCCACGCAGGCCAGCTCGCGCACGGCCCAGGGCGCCTCAATCAGCCTGAATCGCGGCCTGCAAGTCGCGTTCCGTTCGGGCGCGGTCATGGGCTTGGTCGTGGTCGGCTTCGGCTTGCTGGACATTTCAATCTGGTATGCCATTCTGAACTGGCTGGTGTTCACGCCCGAGCACCTGCAAAATGGTTTCAATTTTTGCGGCATCACACTGGTGCAGGCCGGCACGAGCACGCATTCCAAGATGGTTGAAATCACGACGACGATGTTGACCTTCGGCATGGGCGCCTCGACCCAGGCACTGTTTGCGCGCGTGGGCGGCGGCATTTTCACCAAGGCGGCCGATGTCGGCGCGGACTTGGTTGGCAAAGTGGAGGCGGGTATTCCCGAGGATGACCCGCGCAATCCGGCGACGATTGCCGACAATGTCGGCGACAATGTCGGCGATGTGGCCGGCATGGGCGCGGATTTGTATGAATCGTATTGCGGCTCGATCCTGGCAACCGCCGCACTGGGCGCCGGGCTGGGCATTGCCAGTGGCAGCGACAATGGCGCGCTGAAATATGTGCTGGCGCCAATGGTGATTGCCGGTGTTGGCACGCTGCTCTCGATTCTGGGCATCTTCGCGGTGCGTTGCAAAGAGGGCGCCTCGCAGAAAAACCTGCTGCGCGCATTGCTGATCGGCACCTTGAGCAGTTCAGTGCTGATCATCGGCGCGGCGGCGCTGGTGTGCTGGCTGATGGGCTTGGGCTGGGGCATTTTCGGCGCGGTCGTGTCCGGCTTGGTGGCCGGCGTGATCATCGGCCAGGCCACCGAATATTACACCTCGGATGAATATGCGCCGACCAAAGGCATCGCCGGCCAAGCCAAGATGGGCGCGGCCACGACGATTATTGACGGCTTGGCAGTCGGCATGTTTTCGTCGGCCATACCGGTGGTCACGGTCGTCGTCGCGATCTTGTGCGCCTATGGCTTTTCCGGCGGCTTCAGCAATATGAGCATCGGCCTGTATGGCATCGGCTTTGCCGCCGTCGGCATGCTGGCCACGCTGGGCATCACGCTGGCGACCGACGCCTACGGCCCGATCGCCGACAACGCCGGCGGCAACGCCGAAATGAGCCATCTGCCGCCCGAAGTGCGCCAGCGCACGGATGCCTTGGACGCCCTTGGCAACACGACGGCGGCGACCGGCAAGGGCTTTGCCATCGGCTCGGCGGCGTTGACCGCCATGGCCTTGCTGGCGGCCTGCATCGAGGAAGACAAAGTGTGGGTGGCGCGCTACTTAAAGGACAGCAGCACCCATATTTTCCAAGGCTTCACTGACAGTGCCCCCTTGGCGGCCGCCGGGCAGTATGTCAATATCGCCGGCGCCGGCATCCGTGACTTTGTGCGCGTCTACGACATCACCCTGATGAATCCGCTCTTGCTGTGCGGCATGTTCATTGGCGCAATGATGTCCTTTGTGTTCTGCGCCATGGCGATGAAAGCGGTCGGGCGCGCGGCCGGGAAAATGGTCGAGGAAGTGCGCCGGCAATTCAAGGAAAAGCCGGGCATCATGGCCGGCACCGACAAGCCGGATTATGCCCGCTGCGTCGAGATTTCGACCGCCGGCGCGCAACGTGAAATGCTGGTGCCGTCGCTGATGGCGATCGTCGTGCCGGTCATGACCGGCATCGTGCTCGGTATTCCCGGCGTCATGGGCTTGCTGGGCGGCGGGCTGACCGCCGGCTTTGCCCTGGCCTGCATGTTGAACAATGCCGGCGGCGCATGGGACAATGCCAAGAAGTTCATTGAGAAAGGCAATTACGGCGGCAAGAAACTGCCGGATGGCTCGAAAAACCCGATTCATGGCGCGGCCGTCATCGGCGATACCGTCGGCGACCCGTGCAAAGACACGGCCGGCCCGGCCATGAACATCCTGATCAAGCTGATGAGCATGGTCGCGGTGGTGTTCACGCCCGTGTTCTTGAAGCTGTCGCCGATCGTGCAGCACTGGCTGGGACTGGTGCAGCAGTAATTTGAGATTTGAGATTTGAAATTTGAGATTTGAAATTAACCAGGAGATACAATGAGACGCATGACCGGATGGATGCTGGCGCTGGCGCTGATGGCGCAACAAACCTATGCCATGGGCGCGCCGCAGGGCGGCGGCCAGGGCGGCAGCCCGTACACGATGATCTTCATGGTGGGCGGCCTGCTGGTGGTCATGTATTTTTTCATGATCAAGCCCGAGCAGCGCCGCCGCAAGGAAAAAGAGGAGTTGCTCAAGCGCGTCGCGCCGGGTGATAAAATTGTCACGACCGGCGGCCTCTACGGCGTCGTGAAGCAGGTGAAGGAAACCACCGTCCGGCTGCAGATTGACGATCAATGCCGGATCGAGCTGGCCAAGGCCGCCATTGCCGACGTTGTCGAGCGCGGCGAGGCAGCCGCCGAGGCGAAATAATCCGCCGCACCGCACCTCAGACAATATGGCCACGAAGACACGAAGACACGAAGAAATCGCAGCACCAGACATTGTTCATGGTGCAGCCGCAGCGTGCTGCGCTTTGACAACCAAAAACTCCATTTCTTTTGCTGCCGCTTCTTCGTGTCTTGGCTGGCGTCTGCTAGTCCCGCGCTGCGGCGTGGATGCCTGCGTGGCAACTTCTCTCTGCTGCTGCACTGAAAACTGAAAACTGAAAACTGAAAACCGAACACTGAAAACTGACTACATGCATACCACTAACCATCAGGCGCGGCATCCCCGCGTGCATTGCTCATGAGCCGTGAACTTCGTATAAAAGGCAGTGTGATTCTGCTAGGCGTCCTGTTTTGCCTTTATTGCATCTATCCGACGATCCGCTGGTCGTGCTACACCGAGAAAGAACAAATCGAGAAGATCGGCGACCCGCAGAGCAACACGCTCGGCGCGTGGAAGGAGGAGCAGGCCAACATCCCGGAAGATGACCTGCTCAAACAATTCCAGTTCAGCGTCAAGAAGTGGTGGGAAGGCGATCGCGACCGGGCCTTGAACCTCGGCCTTGATTTGCAGGGCGGCTTGTATGTCATCCTGCAAGTGGACGAGAACGACGCAGTGCGGGTGCAGCGCCAGAACGCGCGCGAACTGCTGAAAGACGCACTGACCGAGAAGGATGTCGAGTTTGTCCGCATCGCCGACGTGACCAACACGGTCATTGAACTGGTCTTCACCAACACGGCGGCAGCCCAGCAGGCGCTGACGGTGATCAAGGCCAGCACTGATTTCCAGGATCGCTTGAATCTGCCGACCGATGCAGTCGGGCCAAGCTTCCGCGCCTCGCTCAAGGCGGGCTATATTGCCAGCAACCGCCACAAAGTGCTGGAACAGGCCCGGCGCGTGGTGGAGAACCGCATCAACGAGCTGGGCTTGACCGAGCCCAGCATCCAGGTCATGCAAGACCCGCCGCGGGTCGTCGTGCAGTTGCCGGGTGAAAAGGATCCGGCGCGGGTGCTGCGCCTGTTGAAGCAGACCGCCAAGCTCGAATTCCGGCTGACCGCGCCGGAGAAACGCACCACCGACTTGCTGACCCGCCTCGACCGTGTGCGCAAATTCAAGGACAAGCTGCTGGTCGAATCCGGCAGCACCGACGAGGGCGCGCCCTACACGACCTACAAAATCAGCGATGCCGACACCGAGTTTTTCCGCAATCTGTTGAACGACCCGCAGATCAAGAGCCGGGTTCCGCCCGAGTATGAATTGATGCTGGGCCGGCCGGTGCCGGACCCGCAGCGCGGCGGCGTCTTTCGCGACTTTGCCCTGGTCAATCGGGATATCGCGATAGACGGCATGTCGCTCAAGGATGCGCGCGTCAGCTTGCGCAACGCCAGCACCAAGGAAGTGGCCCTGAGTCTGGACGGCAGCGGCACCGCCCGCCTGCGCAAAACCTCGCGCCTGACCTCCAATGCCTACAAGCAAAACAATGTCGTGACGCGCCTGGCGATCGTGCTCGATGACGTGATTTATTCGGCCCCCTTGCTGCTTGAATCCATTCCCAGCGGCAACGCCGTGATCCACGGCAACTTCACCGATCGTGAAGCGGCCGATCTGGCGCTGGTGCTGCGCAGCGGCGCATTGCCCGCCAAGCTCGACATTGTCCAGAACCAAATTGTCGGCGCCAGTCTGGGCGCCGACTCGATCCGCAAAGGCTTGATCTCCGGCTTGATCGGCATGCTGATCGTGATGGTCTTCATGGTCGTCTATTATTTGCTGGCCGGCTTGATCGCCAATCTGACCCTGGTGTTGAACATCCTTATTTTGCTGGCCGTGCTGGCCTTCTTTCGCGCGACGCTGACGCTGCCGGGCATCGCCGGCATCATCCTGGGCATCGGCATGGCGGTTGACTCGAACGTGCTGATCTTCGAGCGCATTCGCGAGGAGCAGGCCGCCGGCAAGGATCTGCGGCGCGCCATTAAGGATGGCTTTGCCCGCGCCTGGATCACGATCTTCGACTCGAATTTGACGACGATCTTCGCGGCCGTCATCCTGTACTTCCTCGGCACCGGCCCGATTCGCGGCTTTGGCTTGACCTTGATCATCAGCTTGGTCGCCAACTTGCTGACGGCCGTCTTCGTCTGCCGCTATGTCTTCGAATTGCTGGCCGCGCGCGAGTCGTTCACGCGCTTGCGCATGACCCAGTTCTTTGGCGCGACCAACATTGACTTTCTGGGCAAACGCTATGTCTGCGCGGCTATCTCCATTGTCGTTATCGCCGCCGGCATGGTCATTCTGGGCATCCGCTGGAGCAATCAGGACAAAGCCATTGCAGAAGGCAAAACACAATTGAGCACGTCCCTGCTGCAAACCCCGATCAAGGGCATCGAGTTGACCGGTGGTGACATGGTGCGGCTGGACTTCGCCGCGCCGGTGCCGGTCGGCACCATCCGCGATGCGCTGGCCAAAGTCGGCCTCGGTGACAGCACCATTCAGAGCGTCGGCGACGGCAAACAAGTGCTGATCCAGAGCCTGTTCAACACCAGCGGCAAGGTGATTGACACGCTGCGCGCCACGTTCACCAAAGACCCGTTTGTCGTCGGCGAGCAACAGCAGATCGGCCCGGCGATCGGCGAGGACTTGGTGCGCAAAGCCTCTTATGCCATGATCCTCTCGCTGATTGTCATGGTGATCTATTTGTGGTACCGCTTCGAGTGGGAGTATGGCCTCGGCGCGATGGTGGCCTTGGCCCACGACGTGCTGGTGACCCTGGCCTTTTTCGCGTTCAGCGGGCGGCAGGTGTCCATGGTGGTAATCGCGGCCCTGCTGACGATCATCGGCTATTCGGTCAACGACACCATCGTTATTTTCGACCGCGTCCGCGAGGACGTGCGCCTGAACAAGGGCATGTCCTTGAAAGACATCATGAACCTGGCGAACAACCAGTGCCTGGCGCGTACAATTTTGACGTCGGGCACGGTTCTGTTCGTCGTCCTGGCGCAATACCTGTTTGGCGGCCCGGTGATCAACGACTTCGCCTTCGCGTTGCTGGTCGGCTGCATTGCCGGCTCGTATTCGACCGTCTTTATTGCCGGCCCGGTGGTGCTGTTCTTTAACAAGTTGTTCAAGCGGCGCGCCTAAGCCGCCGTGCGGAGAATAACAGGATGACACGCTATCTGGTCACCGGCGGCGCCGGTTTTATCGGTGCAAATTTCGTGCGCTATGTGTTGCGCACCTACCCGGACTGCCACGTGGTCAACCTTGACAAGCTGACCTATTGCGGCAACCTCGACAACCTCAAGGACTTGGCCGGCGATCCGCGCTACCGCTTTGTGCAGGGTGATATCGCCGACCCGGTCGTCGTCGCCGGCATCTTTGACGCCGGCATTGATGTCGTCGTCAATTTCGCGGCCGAGACGCACGTCGACCGCTCGATCGGCAATCCGGCCGATTTCATCACGACCAACGTCTATGGCGCGTATGTCCTGCTCGAAGCCGCCAAGGCCAAGCCGGTCAAGAAATTCATCCAGATATCAACCGATGAAGTCTACGGCTCGATCGCGCCGGGCTGCTCCTCGGTCGAAACCGATGAACTGCTGCCGCGCAATCCCTATTCCGCCAGTAAAGTCGGGGCCGACCGCCTGGCCTACAGTTATTTTGCCAGCTATGCCATGCCGGTCTGCATCACACGCGCCTCGAACAATTACGGGCCGTATCAGTATCCCGAAAAACTGATCCCGTTGTTTGTCACCAATTTGCTCGATGACCAGCCCGTGCCGATCTATGGCGACGGCAAAAACATCCGCGATTGGCTGCATGTGGACGACCATTGCCGCGGCATCGATTGCGTCATCCAGCACGGCATCAATGGCGAGGTCTACAACATCGGCGGCGGCAACGAGCGCGAGAACCTGACGGTGGTCAACCTGATCATGGCCCAACTCAAGAAGCCGGACTCGTTGAAAAAATACGTCAAGGATCGCGTCGGTCACGACCGGCGCTATTCCTTGAGCAGCGCGAAAATAGCCCGCATCGGATGGCAGCCGCAGGTGGCGTTCGAGCACGGCATGCAGTCGACGATTGACTGGTATGTCCAGAACCGCTGGTGGTGGGAAAAGCTGAAAGACGGGTCGTACAAAGAGTATTACCAGAAGCAGTACGGGCAGCGCTGAGTGCGGCGCCTGCCAGTAATCAGTGATCGGTAATCGGTAATCAGTAATCGGTAATCGGTAATCGGTAATCGGTAATCAGTAATCGGTAACGGGAGTGGCCTCCGTGCCGCGATGCTGCTGTCCCCCATTCGAAAAATCCCTCCCTGCCAAGCCGGGTACTCCCTTTATCCCGCCACGTGGCGGGAGGAGATTGGGTTTGAAGATTTTGCCGCCACTGCTCTTCCCTCCAATCCTCCATTCTTCCACTCTTCCGCTCCCGCCGCTCTTCCTCCGCCGAATACCGCCGAATACCGCCGCACCGCCGCACCGCCGCACCGCCGCACCGCCGCACCGCCGCACCCCAGAGTGGGAGCGACTTCCATGTCGCGATTCTGCCGCAGACACTGCAATCGCCGCACGGAGGCAGCTCCCGTTTTTTGCATGCAGAGACCCCCACGATCCCGCCGGCGGCGGGATCGTGGGTGAATGAGATTGAGTAAAAAGGCCGCCGGCGGCTTTTTTACTTATATCGGAATTTCCGGGGATTCCACAGGCGATTGACAGAACTGGTGGACAATCGCTATAATAACCACTTGGTAGCTTGTAACAAACGCAGACCGGCGCGGGCCGGTGAGCGTGCTGAACCACAGGCCGAAGTGCATTACGCGCGGCTGTTTCTTGCTTTTGATCTGAACGAGCAGGTCGGCACCCGCCTGTTGGCGCTGAAGCCGGCCCTTGAGCGGCTGCTGCCCGGCGCGCGCTGGTGCCACCGCGAGGCACTGCATCTGACGGTCAAATTTTTCGGCACGCTGCCCTTGACGATGGTCAGTGACATTGATTGCGCCGTCCAAACCGCGCTGGCAGGCCACGCTCCGTTCACCTGTGTGATTGCAGGCCTGGGCGGCTTTCCGACCTTGGCGCGGCCACGCGTGTTGTGGGCCGGCGTGGGCGATGGCCGGGCGCAGGTTTGTGCCGTGGCTGACGATTTGTTGCAAGCATTGGAGACCTGTGGATTCGGTCGCGAAGAACGCGACTTTACCCCGCATGTCACGTTGGCGCGCCTTGCGCACCGCACCGCGGTGGATGAGGCCGCTTTGTCGCGCGCGGTGCCGGATGCGGCCCACGTGCTGTTTGGAGCAACTGAATTTGCGCAGGTTAGTTTGTATGCCAGCGAACTCACGCCGGCCGGGCCACGCCACACTTTGGTGCGCCAGTGGCCGCTGCCCGGGGCGTAACGCCACCGCCGGCACACCCATGCATGTATGTTGGTGAATAGCACAACACCGCTGTCTACCTTCTGTTATCGTATCACGTATCAAATCGTGGGGCGGTTGCGTTTTCTGTCCCACAAAGAATTGCTACGGATGTTAGTACGGGCATGTCGGCGTGCCCGCCTGCCTTTGGCCTACAGCCAGGGCTATCATCCCCACCCGTTGTTGTCGTTTGGCCCGCCGCGCCCTGTGGGCATGGCCGGCACGGCTGAACATGTGGATATCAGACTCACGTCCGCGCTCGACCCGCCGGCGCTGGTCGCCACGCTTGGCAGCCAGATGCCGCGCGGGGCAACCGTCGTGGCCGCGCAAGTGCTTGCGCCCGGCACGCCGGCGATCAGCGCCGCCGTGCGCCGCGCCCGCTACGCCTGCGCGTGGCCGGTCGACGCGCCGGCGCCTACCACGGCGGCCATCGCCGCGCTGCTGGCGCGCACAGCACTGCCGCTGACGCGCGCCACCGGCGCGGGCCCGCGCGACGTGAATCTGCGTCCGGGAATTTTTGACCTGCACTGGGCCCCGCCCATGCTGCTGTTCAATCTTGCGCTCGCGCCCGACCTGTACGTGCGCCCGCAGGAGGTTCTCGCGCTGCTGACGGGATGGTCGGACACTAACATTCGCCGCCTCACGATCACACGCACTGGCATGGCCTCGCCACCGACGGCCGCCGGTACCTCCGCGGAGTTGTATGGAACGCGAAATCCTGATTGATGCGCAAGAAGCGCAAGAGCGGCGGGTCGCCGTCGTCGAAGACCGCATCCTCGAAGAATACTTCATCGAGCGCCCCGGCGTCAAATGCCAGATCGGCAACATTTACAAGGGCACCGTCACCAATGTCCTCTCCGGCATTCAAGCCGCGTTTGTCGACATTGGCCTCGAGAAAAACGGCTTCCTCCACAGTGATGATGTCGACGCCAAATTAGCCGAGGCCGGCGAGGGTGATGAACGTCCCGCGACCGCCCCGCGTGACCGCCCCATCACCGACCTGCTCAAAGAAGGCCAGACGATCATCACCCAGGTGATCAAGGAGCCGCTCGGCACCAAGGGCGTGCGCCTGACCTCCTGCATCAGCATTCCCGGCCGCTTCCTCGTCCTGCTCCCCTTTGAAAAGCAGATTTCCATCTCGCGCAAAATCATGAAACCCGAAGAGCGCAAGCGCCTGCGCCAACTTGCCAATGAAGTCAAACTGCCCGAGGGCGGCGGCTTGATCGTGCGCACTGCCGGCGAGGAATGCACCCCCAAGGAGTTTCACAACGACGCCCAATACCTGCTCAATGTATGGCGCGACATCAGCGCCAAAAACGAGCAACTGTCGGCGCCCGCCCTGCTGCACGAGGAGTTGGACTTGGTGTTGCGCATGATTCGCGACAGCTTTTCCGAGGACATCGCGCGCATCGCCATCAACTCGCGCGAGGAGTACAAACGCGTGATGGAATTCGTCGGCCGGCTCGTGCCCGACGCCGGGCGCGATATCATGCTCTATGACGGCAAAGTCCCGCTCTTTGAAAAATGGGACGTCCAAAAAGACATTGACCGCGCCTTCCGCCGCAAAGTCTGGCTCAAATGCGGCGGCTACATCGTCATTGACGAAACCGAGGCGATGATCGCCATCGATGTCAATTCCGGCCGGCATGTCTCTTCCGAAAATCTGGAGGACACCGTCACCAAGACCAACCTCGAGGCGACCGATGAAGTCGCCCGCCAGTTGCGCCTGCGTAACATCGGCGGCTTGGTCGTGATCGATTTTATTGACATGCGCGCCAAGGCAAACCAGCGCGAAGTCCTGTCCCGCCTGCAAGCCGCGCTCAAGAAAGACAAGGCCAAAAACAGCATTCTGCCGATCAGCGAATTCGGCCTGGTCGAGATGACCCGCCAGCGCGTCAAGGAATCGATCAGCGATGCCGTCTATGACACCTGCCCGTATTGCAAAGGGCGCGGCACCGTCAAATCCCTGGTCAGCGCCTGCATCGACGTGCAGCGCGCCGTCAAGTCCCTGCTGATCCAGCGGCCGGAACGCGACCTGCGCATAGAAATGCAGCCGATGGTCATGGAACAGTTGCGCGAAAATATCGTCCTCTTGCGCAATCTCGAGGAAAAATACCATGCCCATTTCACCATCTGTTGCAACGAGAAATTTCATATTGAAGACTTTTCAATTTGTGACCACAAAACCGGAAAAATCTTTGAAACCACCCGCTGATGCTTATGCCGACCTATGAGTACCGCTGCACTGCCTGCCAGCACTTGTTCGAGGAATTCCAGTCCATCATGGACAAGCCGCTCAAGAAATGCCCGCAATGCGGCGGGCGCATCAAGCGCCTGATCGGGTGCGGCGCCGGCATTATTTTCAAGGGCTCCGGCTTTTACGAAACCGACTACAAGCGCAAACCGGTCAGCAGCACTGCGGCCGACAAACCGGCCGATAAACCCGCTGATAAGGCAGGTACCAGCACCGCCACGACCGCCACCACGGGCGCAACCGGCACGGCCACCCCGTCTGCTCCGACCGCCTCGGCCGCCGCGCCTGCTCCGACCGCTGCGCCCGCCCCGGCCGCGTCGTCCACTGCGGATGCCGGCAAGAAATGCTCCACCTCGGCCGCCAAGAAGAAACGGTGAGGCATGACCATGACAGGGTTCAGGGGGAAGATGCAGCGGAATATCGAATATCCAACAAGGAATGTCCAATAATTTGTTCGCGGCGAACAAATTAATTACATCATGCGCGGTTCTTCATTCATTTCCGTGGTCTTTCCTTAATCATTCGATATTCCTTGTTCAATATTCGATATTCATCGTCGGTTCAGGTGCTTAATCTCACATTTCAAATTTCAAATCTGAAATTTAAAATTGTAAATTGTAATTTGTAAATTCCCCCATGCTCTCCCGCCGCATCATTCCCTGTCTTGACGTCAAAGCCGGCCGCGTCGTCAAAGGCGTCAATTTTCTGGCGTTGCGCGATGCCGGCGATCCGGTCGAGCACGCCCGCTTTTATGACGCGGAAGGCGCCGACGAACTGGTCTTCCTTGACATAACCGCCTCGCACGAAGGCCGCGACACCCTGGTCGAGGTGCTGCGGCGCACGGCGGCGCAGTGCTTCATGCCCCTGACCGTCGGCGGTGGCATTCGCACGGTTGATGACATGCGCGTCATGCTGCATGCCGGCGCGGACAAGATTTCGATCAACACCGCCGCGGTGCAGTGCCCGCAGCTGATCGAGGACGGCGCCGCCTTTTTTGGCGCACAGTGCATTGTCGTCGCCATTGACGCGCGCCATTGCCGCAAAGACACGCCCGTCAATGCGGCCGAAGCGCATGCCTTGCGCCTGGCCTGGGACATTGCGCCCGTCGCGCTGGATGCCCAGTCAGTCTGGGAAGTGTACGTGCATGGCGGGCGCACGCCCACCGGCATTGACGCGGTCAAATGGGCGCGCCATGTCGAAACGCGCGGCGCCGGTGAACTGCTCTTGACCAGCATGGATGCCGACGGCACCAAGGCCGGTTATGACCTGGCCTTGCTGCATGCCGTCAGCACTGCCACGACGATTCCCCTGATCGCCTCGGGCGGCGCCGGCACCTTTGCCCATTTCCTTGATGCCGTGACGACCGGCGGCGCGGACGCCGTCCTGGCCGCCACCATGTTTCATTTCCGCGAATGCCGCATTCGTGACGCCAAGGAATATCTGCACGCGCACGGCGTGGCCGTCCGCCTGCTGTAATACGCCGCGGCAGCGCGGGCTATGGGTTCAGGGTTTGCTGGAGGAAAAACCTTCGCAACGAAAGTGTTTTAGTGCAGCGCAGGTCTTCTGCGTGTCTTCTAAATTCTCGCGCGGCGCGATAATTTATAAAACTGCCGGGGGCCGCATGCCGGTGGCTTCCCGTCTTCCGTTCGATGTTCGATGTTGAATGTTCAATGTTAATATTTTTCGCAACGAAACAAAGTAAGGTGCAGTGCTGCAGAGTTTGCTGAAAGTTCCCGCCGTGCTACCACCGAATACCGATTACTGAATACCGAATACCGGGCAGCAACTTCGTGCCTTCGTGTCCATATCGTCTGAGCTGCGGCACGGTTCACGGTTCAGCGGTTCAGCCACTGCCGCCGCACCGCCTGCAGCATGCGCGCCATGACCTGATCAGTTACGCTTCCACCTTGTAGCCCGCGCCGCGCACATTCTTGATCAGGTCGCCGGCGTTGCCCATTTTCTCGCGCACGTTCTTGATTTGATAGGTGTTGCCGTCCACGACCACGGCATCACCCGGCCGCACAATCTTGCCGGTTTCCTGCGTGGCCAGGTTGCGGCGCAGAACGGCCTTGACGCGCGCCACCAGTTCGCGCGGCGAAAACGGTTTGGTCACATAATCGTCCGCGCCCAGTTCCAAGCCGCGCACCTTGTCCGCCTCTTCACCCTTGGCCGTCAGCATAATCACGGGAATGTGGGCGTAGTTGCCGTCGGCTTTCAAGGCCCGGCAGATTTCATAACCGTCGGCATCGGGCAGCATCAAATCCAGAATGATCGCCTGCGGCATCGCGTCGCGCAAGGAGACCATGAAGCTGGCCGCATCGTAATATTCCTGCACCGAGAAATTTTCCTTGCGCAAGTGCAGCGCCGCCAATTCGGCAATGTCCTGCTCGTCATCCACCACTGCAATGCGCATGTTCATGTTGTGCTGCTCCGATCCGTTGCCGTTAGTATACCAATCACGCCGGATCCCGGCGCACGATAAGTGTAGCCGGCTTGTGTGATGCGCGGGTAAGTGCCGTGCTAAGTGCGGGTGAAGATGTTCCCCAACTGGAGTCTATAATATTGTTTTACCTTTGACCACTACGGCACAATCGCAAAAAATCCTCCTAACCCTCCCGCCATGTGGCGCATGCGCGTCAACTTAAGCGGCTGGAAGCCGCTTCTGCGCCAGCGCCACACGTAGACGCGGCATCTTGCCGCGTTACTGGGAAAAGCGGCGGGAAGCCGCTTCTACGCCAGATGTATAAGAACGGGAGCCGCAGCGCTGCTGCCACGGGAGTCGCCAGCGTAGAGCGCGCAGACAGGTAGGGCGGTCAGGCCCTTGACCGCCGCGGTCGTCGCTGCGCCACGGGAGTCGCCGGCGTAGAGCGCGCAGACAGGTAGGGCGGTCAGGCCCTTGACCGCCGCGGTCGTCGCGGCGCCATTGGAGCACCGGCGTGCGCGCGCATGCAGCAACGGCGGTCAGGGCCTGACCGCCCTACCTCGCCCTCCGGCCACGCACGCGCAGGATCCACAACAGATTTGGCCACGTCAGGTTCGCATTTTCCCCTATATCGGAATTTCAGACAGATGTACTTGTTAAGTTGACGCGCATGCGCCATGTGGCGGGACGGCGTCAGCACCGCCAGGGGGACGGAGCGCTTGCGCAGGCGCTGGATGGTCTCCCTTTGGGTGGCTGGCTTTGCCAGTCCCGCCAGCGGCGGGAGAGATGCAAGAGGGATTTAGGTTATGACGAAGGCACCCTATTTGGACAGTTCTAATTCGCCAAACTATTTAGAGGAACGCTTGGGAGAAACCACCGGCGTCAGCGCCAGACGAACCAGACCGCGAGATAGGCGGCGATCACCGCAGCAAGGGTGAATGGCAGACCAATCCTGGTGAATTCACCGAAACGCACGGTGTAGCCTTCTTTCTTGAGCATGCCACAGGCGGCAATATTGGCGGACGCGCCGATGGGCGTGATATTGCCGCCCAAGCTCGCGCCGAGCAGCAGGCCGAAATAAAACAGGGTCGGGTTCACCTGCATCGCGGCCGACATTTTGGTGACCACCGGCAGCATGGCCGCGAGATACGGAATGTTGTCCACAAAGGCCGAGAGAAAGACCGAGACAAACACAATAAGCGTGTAGCCGAGGAAGACATTGCTGCCGACCATGTTTGAGAGCGACTGGCCGAACAAATCGATCCAGCCGGTGGTGGTCAGGCTGCCGATCAGCACGAAGATGCCCATTAGAAAAAAAGTGGTGTCGTAGTCCAGCGATTTCAGGCCAGCCAGAAGCGTGACTTTGCCACGCCATGCCTGCCACATAAGCGCAATGATGCCGGCCACCATGCAGATGATACCGGCGAGATATGAGAACTGGGCCTTGAAAAAGGAAGCCCCAGCCAGGGTGAAAATCAAAGAAACCAGCAGGATGGTGGGGAACCATGACTGCACTTTTTCTACCGGGATCACCTGGACTTTTTCGCGCTGGCTGCGAAACACATAATAGAGGACGAAGAATGACGTCAGCGCACCGAGCTGAACCGCGAAGAAAATGCTGGGCTTGCCTTGATACCAGAAAAAGTCCGTAAAACTCATGCCGGAGGCCGTACCGAGCAGCATGCTGGGCGTGTCGCCAATCAAGGTGGCCGCCCCCTGCAGATTACTTGAAATGGCGATGCCAATCATCATTTTCGTGGGGTTGAACTTCAACTTCTTGGCCAGGGCCAGGGCGACGGGTGCGATCAGCAGCACGGTCGCGACATTATCCACAAAGGCAGAGATGGCACCGGTGAGCAGGCAGATAAAGATGATGGCCCAGGCCGTGTTTTTCGCGCGGTCGACGATTATTTCGGCAAGATAGGCGGGTGCGCGACTTTCAATCAGGACGTCGGCGATCATCAAATTGCCGACAAAAATGCCAATGACATTCCAGTTGATCGAGGCAAAGGCCGAGCCGGGCGAGACGACGCCGATGAGCAGCAGCAAGGCTCCGGCGCTGAGTGCGACCAGCATGCGCCGGGCGGGCAGGAAAATAAAGCAACCATACGCCGCAAAGAAAATCAGCAGCGCCAACGTGCGGTCATTCAAGAGGCCATGCATCATGGATGGCATTATACTAAAAACCATATTCACACGCAAATCCCCGGATGATTGCAGACGCAAATGGTGCTGACGACGTTGGCGCCTGCACAGACGCCGGCGGGTCACCGCAACTACAATGCAACTTGACAATATGACTCGCCGTTTGCGCGTAGTTGAGTTTTATAGCAAAACGACACCATGATAGATTCTCACACAGCGGTAGACAGTCCACGCGCCAACCCAAAGTCGATGGCAACGGTCAGCCGCTGCCGTTGGATGCCATCAAAGGCAACGATGCACCGAACGAAACAGCGTGGTTCCGTCGTCTTGCAGAACAAGGCCATGAAAACGCACCAGCGCGCGTTGTGTTCTGCGATATACTCGACAGCATCACGCGCAGCATAGACATTGAAATTTCTGGTTTCTATGTGTACCCTAAGATACCGCGGAGAAAAGGATTCCTTATTCGTACGGATGGCTTGTACTCGACGGGTCACAAACCCAAAAGGTGGTCTGAAATCCGGAAAATCGCATCCGTGTCGGCAAAGCATGTACTACAGGTAGACGCCGTGGTAGACACAATAAGCATCGATTGTGTAGCCGACCGCATTAATCTTGAAAATGTATAATTTGCCTTTATGTAATCATCAGCCAGCGAGAAATTATGTGGTTGTATTCAGTGGTGACGATGGGCTTCTTCGGCGCGGCGTTCGGTGTCGGGCTGGCCTATGCCTCGCGCGTATTCGCGGTGCAGACCGATCCGCGCGTGCAGGAATTACTCGAGGCGTTGCCGAACGTCAATTGCAGTGGCTGCGGCTTTGCTGGCTGCGCCGGCTATGCCGAGGCAGTCGCGGCCGGAAATGCAGCGCCAACCTTGTGCGCGCCCGGCGGCCCGGATGTAGCCCGGAAACTCTGTGCAATCCTTGGTGTCACGGCCGAGACCGATGCACGCCGCATCGCCTTTGTGCGCTGCGCCGGCGCGGCCACAGCCAAGCACGACGCGGACTATGCCGGCGTGCAGAGCTGCGCGCTGGCGGCGCTGGTCTGCGAAGGCTATCTGGCGTGCAAGAATGGCTGCCTGCTTTATGGTGATTGCGTGCAAGTCGGCCCGTTTGACGCCATCGAGTGGCAATCCGGCAGCGTGCCGCGCCATCGCCAAGCAGAAATGCACGGTGGCCTGCATCGCCTGCACCAAATGCGTCAAGACCTGCCTGGTGCGGGCGATCAGCATGGGCGGCCATGTGCCGTGATTGACAGCGCCGCCTGCACCCACTGCGGTAAATGTGTTGAGGCCTGTCTCGCCAATGCCATTCAGGAATTTCCTACGGCGGCATAGTATGGTTTTCATGGCTGGTGTGAAAGGGGCGCAAGATTCTGCACAAACATGCGCGCGACGGCCTCCCAGGAAAATGTCTGGGCATGGGCGCGGCAGACGGCCACATCAAGGTGCAGTGCCCGCTCCACGGCGGTCGCAAGATCCTCGTCGAGCGCGCCCGCGCCCGACGCACCGATGACATCCAGCGGGCCTGGCACCGGCAACGCCGCCACCGGCACGCCGCAGGCCAGCGCCTCCAGCATCACCAAGCCAAAGGTGTCGGTGCGGCTGGGAAAGACAAACACATCCGCCGCTGCATAATAGCGCGCCAGCTGCTCGCCGTGCTGCCTGCCGACAAAGCGCACCTGCGGATATGCCTGCTGCAACTGGGCAGCTTGCGGCCCGCTGCCGACGACGTATTTGGTGCCGGGCGCCTTCAGGTCGAGAAAGGCGCGAATGTTCTTCTCAATGGCCACCCGGCCGGCATACAGCAGGATTGGCCGTGGCGCGTCCAGGAAGTCTTTGGGATACGGGCGGAACAGTCCGGTATCCACACCACGCGTCCAGCGTTTCAGGTTGCCAAAGCGCCGGGCCTCGAGTTCGCGCTGCAACGTGGCGGTGGCCACCATGACGGCGTGGGCCGGGCGGTGAAACCAGCGCATGACAGCATACGACCAGCGCAGGGGCAGGCGCAGGCGTGCATAGGCATACTCCGGCAGCATGGTAGTATACGACGTGGTAAACGGCCAGCGGCGTCGCACACACAGATTGCGCGCGGCCAAACCAAGCGTGGCTTCCGTCGCGACGTGAATGGCGTCGGGCTGGAACTCGTCGAGCGCGCGCGCAACACCGGCGCGCGCACCCAGCGCCAGGCGGTATTCGGAATCTGTCGGACAACGCATCGTGCGGAACTGATCGGGCGCAATCACCCGCACCGCGTGCCCCATGCGGCGCAATTCCGCCACCGTGCTGGCGTAGGTGCGCACCACACCGTTGACTTGCGGCGCCCAGCAATCAATGACCAAGGCGATTTTCATAGTGTGCATCCGTGATGGTGAGCACACCGCGCGGTGTGCGGGCATTCCGGCGCAGTATAGCAACTTCCGCAACGCTGCGCACGCAGTTTTTGCATCTTCACACAAGCCTAACCCGGCCTTGGTTGCTCCTTAGCTTTTGCACGTCATACTGATGCATGGCCAAAGTTGATTTACATGTGCATTCGTGCTACTCGGATCATCCCTCGGAATGGTTTCTACAGCGTTTGGGCGCCAATGAAAGCTACACGGATCCCGAGACGGTGTATGCCGCCGCCAAGGCGCAGGGCATGGACTTCGTCACCCTCACGGATCACAACGACATCCGCGGCGCGCTAGCCTTGCGCGCACGCCATCCCGACGACACGTTCATCAGCGTTGAAGCCACCTGCTATTTCCCCGAGGATGGCTGCAAAGTGCATCTCTTGGTCTATGACGTGGATGAGGCGGCCTTTGCGGAGCTCGAACGCATCCGCACCAACATTTACGCGGTGCGCGATTTTCTGGCGGCGCGCAATCTGGCGCACGCTGTCGCCCACGCAACCTATGCGGTCAATGACAAGTTGACCCGCGCACATCTCGAGAAACTACTCTTGCTGTTCAACGTGTTTGAGGGTATTAACGGCTGTCGCGCGCACGCCAGCAACGCGGGCTGGATGACTGTGCTAGGCGCGCTGACGCCGGCGCACCTTGCGGCGTTGCACCTGCGGCATGGCATTGCGCCCACCGGCTGCACGCCGTGGCGCAAGAGTTGCACCGCTGGCAGCGATGATCACGCCGGTCTTTTTATCGGCCACACGTGGACCGAGGCCGCCGCCGCCACGCCCGCGGCCTTTCTTGCCGCCGTGCGCGCCGGTCACAGCCAGCCGGCGGGGCGCCACAATGATTATCGCACGCTGGCATTCGCGCTGTACAAAATCGCCTATGATTTCTCGCGCGCCCGCGGCAACAAGGGTTCCGGATCGCTGCTGACGCAGTTGACCGACATTATCTTCGGACGCGGCTCACTCAGTCTGCGCAATCGGCTGCGCATGCAGAAGATTCGCGCATTCAGGCAGCCCAACGAGCTCACGCTGCAAGCACATATTGTCGCCATGATTGACGCCGTGCAGGCCAACCGGCACCTGCCCGTGGACGCGCGCTTCACCTTGGTGTATCGCAACATTGCCGGCGTGGTCGACACGTTTTTTGTGCTGTTTGCGTCCGTGCTGGAGCGCAGCCTCAAGGAAGGCGATGTCATCGGCATCGTCCAGAACATTGCCACCTCGCTGCCCGGTGTTTTTCTCTCGATCCCTTTCTTCTCGACCCTGCATCATATGTGCCAAGGCCGGCCGCTGCTGAACGAAATGCTGCACGAGTATCAGCCGGCGGCGGCGCAGACCGCCAAGCGGGTCTTGTGGTTCACCGACACCCTGACCGACATGAACGGCGTGGCCGTGATGTTGAACGCCATTGCGCACGCCGCCGACAACGTGCCGCACACCATCCGCATTGTCACGGCGGCGCCGCCCGGGCACGTGCCCGAGAAACATGTGCCCAACCTGCTCGCGCTGCCGTCCATGTATGAGTTTCCCCTGCCGCACTATGAAATGTATGCAGTGCGGGTGCCATCCCTGTTGCAATCGCTCGAACTGCTCTGCGATTTCGAGCCGGATGAAATTGTGATTTCAACACCCGGGCCGGTCGGCCTGCTGGGCTTGTTACTCGGGCGGCTCTTGAAGGTGAAGATCACCGGCATTTACCACACTGATTTTGCCGCCCAAGCCGGCGCGGTTATCGACGATGACTCTTTGCTCATGCTGTGTGACAGCGCCACGCGCTGGTTTTTCACGGCGATGGATCAGGTCTACGTGCCAACCCACCGGTACATCAGCATGCTGGAGGCGCGCGGTTTTGACCGGCGGTGCCTGCGGCTGTTACCGGCCGCCGTGGCCACCAACGTGTTTTACCCGCGCCACAGCGCGCGCCAGCGCGTGCAGGCACGCCACGCCGTGCCGGAGGGCGTCATCCTGGGCTATGTGGGCCGCCTGGCCCAGGACAAGAATCTGGCGTTTCTGGCCGAGGTGTATCTGGCGCTGGTGCAGCGCTGCCCCGCGGTCAATCTGTTGATCGTCGGTGAGGGGCCCTATGGCGCGCCACTGCGGGAACAGCTGGCCGGCGCGCCGCGTGTGCGCTTCATCGGCGCCGTCACGCATGAGCAGTTGCCGGAATTCTATAGTGCCTGCGACTTCTTCCTGTTTCCCAGCATTACCGATACCTTTGGTATGGCCGTGCTCGAGGCCCAGGCCTGTGGCGTGCCCGCGCTGGTCTCGGACAAGGGCGGGCCGCAGGAAATTGTCGTGCAGGGCGTGACCGGCGCGGTCGTGCCGGTGGATGCCGCAGAACGCTGGGTGCGGCAGCTTGAAGACTTCATCCGCATGCTGCACGACAACCCTGCCGCGCATGTGGCCATGCGTGCGGAGGCGCGCCAACGCGCGCTGGCGTGCGGCTCGTGGGAAGCCGTCCTCGAAGAATTGTTCGGCCGGGCGCACCTGCCCGATCCGCCGCACCCCGCGGATACGGCGCCGGCAGCTTGCATGGCTGGCCACGCCAAGACCTGATTCCAGAACTCCTGACATAGCTTTCGCGAATTCCCTTGTTTTACGGGCATCTTGGCTTGTTGAAACACTGCCAGGGTGCAGACCCTAACCTGAAATGAATGATGAGTGATGAGTGTCCAGCACGCAGCATGTACCACGTAATCTTATTCTTGTTTTGCATACATCACTCATCATTCATCACTCATCATTTTTGCAGCGGTCGTGGGGGTCTCAGCACACCCAGCCGCAGCACATGCGCATACGTCATCCGCGACCTGTTCTGACGAAATAAAGCGGACATTGTGAACACTCCTATGTCAGGAGTTCTGGACTCAGTTACGCTTCCACCTTGTAGCCCACGCCGCGCACATTCTTGATCAGCTCGCCGGCCTTGCCCATTTTCTCGCGCACGTTCTTGATATGCACATCCACCGTCCGGTCGATCACCGCTTTCTCGGTGCCCCACAAATGATCGAGAATCTTTTCGCGCGAGTAGACCCAGCCCGGGCGCTGGCACAGCAACTGCACAATGCGGAATTCCGTCGTGGTGGCATCAATCGGCTTGCCCTGCACCGTGATTTGATAGGTGTTGCTGTCGACCACGACTGCGTCGCCCAGCCGCACGACTTTGCTGGTTTCCTGCGGCACCGTGTTGCGGCGCAAGACCGCCTTGACGCGTGCCACCAGTTCGCGCGACGAAAAAGGCTTGGTGATATAGTCGTCGGCGCCCAGTTCCAAGCCGAGCACCTTGTCGGCCTCTTCACCCTTGGCCGTCAGCATGATCACGGGAATGTGGGCGTGCTTGCTGTCGGCTTTCAAGGCCCGGCAGACTTCATGGCCGTCGGCATCGGGCAGCATCAAATCCAGAATGATTGCATGCGGCAACTCGCTGCGCAAGGAGGCCATGAAACTGGCCGCGGTATAATATTCCTGCACGGCGAAATTGGCCTTGCGCAAGTGCAGGGCCGCCAGTTCGGCAATGTCCTGTTCGTCATCCACCACCGCAATGCGTTTTTTCATGTCGTGTTGCTCCGTTCCGTTGCCATTAGTATACCAAATCACGCCGGATCCCAGCGCACAATAGTCTAACCGGTGTGTGTGATGCGCGGATAAGCGCCGTGTTAAGCGCGAATGAAGACGTGCCGCGCAAGCCATGCGTCGCTGTCGCGGGTGAACCGGGGTTTCGGGTGCGCGCTCGTCAGCCCGCTGAATTATCCCACGGAAATCCCGGAAGAACCTTTGTTTGCAACCCACAAAAAATGCTGTCTGCTCCTTGGCTCATTTACTCTTTGTAAATCTCCGCCATTGTAGCTCCGCCTTTAGGCGGGGCCGCGACGATTTGTCAACGGTCAATGCATGATCCCACTCCAAAATCAGAAGTGCGATCGGGCGATCGCACATACCTTCAGCCGATCGGGCGATCGGCGTTCCCTTCGCAGGTAATTTCTTTTGCAGCAAAACAAATTATGGGGCGGCGCGGTGCTTGCTGTTTGGCAATCTGCGGCATCTGCGGATACTATCTTTGCGGAAATTGAAAGGTTGGATGATTGGATGGATGGGTGCAGCGGCAGTGGTGGCATGCCCCGCGCGGAGCGCGTGGCGTACGGGGCAGAAGTTTTCAGTTTTCGGTTTTCAGTTTTCAGTAATCAGCAGTCGTGCTTCCAGCCGCACTGATCACCAAATACCGAATACCTTTGACCAGCCTTCGTGTCTTCGTGCCTTCGTGGCAATAATCGCTGCGCTTGCCCCGCGCGCTGCTCACGCGGGCAGGTAGCCTTTGAAATCAAACGGGCGGGTGCCGTCGTCGCGATAGGTGAGCGGCTTGGGCGCGAGCCATTGCACCAGCGTGTCTTTCAGCGCATAGGCGAAGAAATGATTGCCGGCCGGGCTGTAATGGCCGATGAAGTAGCGCTTGATGTAGTCATCGACGGAAAGGTTGAAGCTGGCGAAATCGCGCAGATGCACCAGGTTCATGTCGAAATACTTGTAGCGCCGGGCCTCGAGAAAATTAACGATGGGCTGGTCATACCGCGGCTGGCCGCGCAACAGTTCCATGGTCACCAGCGGACAGAGGAGGATGATCAGGAGCTGTTTGCCGTGCTCCTTGCAGAAGGCGGCGCTTTGGTCGAGAATATATTGTGTGGCGGCGAAGCCGTAGGCGTTGCGGAGCCGCAGGGCTGAGGCGCGCAGGCGGTCGGCGTCGCGCACGTCGAGGCGCGGCGCAGCGAGTGCGTCGGCCAGCGCGTGCAGGCGCGTGAGGTCAAGCGTGGCGGGGTCCACACCGTCGGCGGCATAGAGTTGCAGCATGAGATCATCACGCAGGGCCTCGACCATGAAGTCGGGGTCTGCCATTTGATACAGGCTTGCCGGCGTGGGCAGCAGATTTTCCTTTTCGACAAAACGGCGGGTGATCAGATCGAGCTCGACGTTCGCCCAGAAATTGCCGTGAAAGGCCGAACCGCCGCGCGAGTCCCAGTGCGGATAGGTGACAGCGTGGCGGCAGCGCATGACACTGCGGCAGTGGTCGTCGCCCCAGACGTAGAACAGCACGTTCGGCGCGCCCAGCCCGCTGCGTTCGGTGCGCAGCATGCGCCGGTAGGTTTGATAGATGCCATAGCCGCCCATGCCGAAATTGCGGATGGGTTCGCCGAAATGCGCGGCGAGATATTCCTGCCATGTTTCGCCATCGCTGACTTGGTGGCATTGCGTAAAGCTGTTGCCATAGGTGTTGATCCGGCATGGCTTGCTGGCGTACACCTGCGCGGTGCGCATGCCGTTGGGCTGCGCGGTCGAGATGGTCCAGCAGCCATCCATGCCATCGCGCGGCATGAAATTCCCGAGGGTGTAGCCGACCTCCGGGTCGAACTGTGCCCAGTGCGGCTGGGCGGCGTCGAGGAATGTGGCGATGACGTCGCGTGTCACCGCGCTGGCGCGGAGATACTGTTCGAGCGATTTCACGGCGCGCGGTCAGCTGCGGTGCTGGGGCGCAAGCAGGTGTTGTCAGCTTGCATGTAGCGGTTCGCGGGCTGCGGCGCAGTCATGGGCATGGCCACTGCCGGCATGGGTGTGGCGGGCATGGTCACGGTGCCGACTGCCGGCGCAGTGAATGGCGCGCTGACGAGCGCGGGTGGCGCCGACGTGTAATACGCGCATTTGAGGATGGGGCGATACGCGACGGTGCCGTGATTGGCCGAGCCGAAGTTGACATAGTCGGCGCCATTGTCGCCATTGGTCGCGCGCGTGAAGCGCAGGCGGAACTGGGCGGCGCCGCCGGCGCCGGGATTGATGAGCGCGCGTGCGGCGGCACCCAATTGCTCGCGCACCTGCAGGCCGTTTTGATACGCGATGATATAGCGGCCGACGTTGGTGAGATTCGCCGTGACTTCCCAATCGCCGGCGACGACGGCCGACGCCGCCCCGAAGTAGGGCACTGCCTGATCAATTTCACAATAATCGCCATCAACCAGGGAGCCGCTAGGGATCCATGGATTGTCGCCGACGACGGAACTGCGCCGCACCGCCAAGGTGGCCTCGAGAATATTGGCATTATCGGGCAGGGGCGAGGTATCGAACGAGACAATGGTGCGATAGGCGGCATTGTTGCTTTCATCGCCGGCGCGCAAAGTGGTGGCGCTGACCGTGCCAATCGAGCCGCCCGCCTGCGAGTTTGAGGAGCTTTCCAGCATCCAGTTGTCAAGGGTCTGGCCGGTGAGCGTCGTTTGGATCGGCCATGCGGGGCGTGGTGCGGGCGCATTGGTGGGCGGCGGGTTGATTGACTCGACCAGCCGCACGTAATCGATGGCCATGGCCGAACCGGCGACGATGGTCGGATCGAGGCGGAGTTGGGTGATGAGGCCTTTGGCGCCGGCGGCAATGAGGTCGACATAGTAGTCATGCGGCGCGCCATCGGCGTTGATCGGAAAGGCGGCGCTTTTGACGCTGTCCCAATTTGGATCGGTCTCGGTGATCCAGAAAAACTGGGCGTGGGTGCCGGCAGTCTGGCTCATGCGCACCCAGGCGAAGCGGGTGGCCAGCGCGGGCGTCCACGTCGGTGCGGAGACGATGAACGGGTCAGTGCCAGAACTGGTGGCGCGCAGTGCGCCGCCGCTGACGACGAGGCCGTCGAGCTGATTGGGCGAGATCCAGCCGTCGAAATTGCCGTCGGCCTGCCAGCCCCACCATGTCGGCCGGTTGTAGGCAAATCGGAAGCTGCCGGTGCGCACGTTGATCATGGCGTGGCCGCCCCAATTGGCCGAGAAGGCGCCGTCCGCGTTCCAACTGGTGTAGAGGCCGCAGTTGCTGACGATGCCGAGGTTGCCGGCGTAGCCGCAGCACATTTCGCTGCCGATCTGGTCATTCCACGGATTGCGGGCATTATTATAGAAAGTGCAATTGGCAAACGTCATGTTGCTGTTGATGCCGCCGGTGGTGAGATTCAGGAGCGCCGCGCCGGAGCAATCGTGGATGACGACATTGCGAAAGACGCAATTTTCGGCACTGCCCTCGAAGTCGAAGCCGACGCCGTCGCCGCTGTGGGCCCGGTTAATCCAGGCGAACTCGCAATTGTCGATGACAATGTTACGGCTGGCCTGGACGATAGCGAGCGCGGAGCCGCACCAGCAATCGCCGCCGCCGCCAATGGCGCGCACGCGCTCGACCACGGCGCCATCCGTGTCGAACAACATGAGCGCGCCGTTCATGCAATCGATCGCCGTGCAGTCGCTCATGCGCACATTGCGCAGGCGGCCTTTGTACGGCTCGGGATAGTACCAGGCATTGCCAAAGGCGATGGCGCAGCGGCGGAAGGTGCAGTTGGAAACGCTGACGCCGTTGAGCACATTGCTCCAGTTGAGCGGATGGCCCACCGGCCCGCCGGTTCTACCACCGATGAAAATGCCGACCGACCAGGCCAGTTCGTAATCGTGTTTGGGCGGATCGAGCGTCTGGTCGGTCAGCCCTTCGACATGGCAGTCATAGACGGCCACGTCGGTGTTGACATAGTCCTGATAGTAGCGCAAATACAGGCCGATCTTGGCATCGCGCAGGTCGAGGCCGTGGATGCGCCAATACGAGGCGCCCTCGACGACGGCGCAGCGGTCATACTCGACATCATAGCGGCGAATGCGCGGGCGGTCGAGCGCGGCCAGGCCATAGTCGGCCAAGGTGATGTACTGGCCGGGCGCGCCCTTGCCGCGCAGGTGCAATTCCTGGCGCCACTCGTCGCCGCGACGGAGCAGTACGGACTCGCTTGGCAGCAGCGTGCGCGCGTTGACGTTGGTGAACGAGCGCCAGGGCGTGGCGGGGGAGAGGCCGTCGTTGAGATCGCTGCCGGCGGTACTGATATAAAAGGCCCGCATGTAGGTGCCCGTGGTGAGCGTGACGTTGTCCAGCGCGCACAAGTAGCTGTTGACGGTTGCTTTCAAGAGGTGGCCGACGCGGCTGGGATCTGTGGCGGAATTGTAGGTGACGGAGACGCGCGTCCACTGGTCGGTCAGAAAGTCAAAATCTTTTTTGGAGGGCAGATAGGTGGGCTGGTATTCCGTGACGGCGAGATAGCCGCCGGTCGTGCCGTCGACCAAGCCGAACGAGATGCTGTTGCCGGCGCCTTGGGGGCCCATCCGGTACAGGTCGATGGCAAAAGTGTAGAGCGTGTTGCTCTGGATGGCGAGCGGGATTTGCTCGAGGTAGAATTGGTTGGCGCTGCCCCAGACATACTGGTTGCCTTCCGGGCAGGGCGTGGGCGAATTTTGCGGCCCGGCCCAGATGGTGCCGGCGCCGGCGCCACCGCCGATGGTCCAGCCGCTGATGCCCGCGTACCAGGTGTTGCCGGGGCTGAGCGGCGGTTGCTCAAAGCCGCCGTTGACGAGGAGGTTGCCGGCCGGCAGGGCGGACAGCGACCACAGGCTTGCGCAGCCGGCGAGCAGCAGGAGGCGAAAGCACATGGTCATTGGTGCGTCAGGCGCAGATAGTCAACGGCGATGCAGGCGCGGAGATAGTGTTCCAGTGATTTCACGGCGTGTGGTCAGGTGCCGGGGGTCGCAAGCAGGTATTGTCGGTTTGCATAAAACGGTTTGCATGCTGTGGCGCGGCCATGCGTGCGGCCTCCGCCGGCATGGGCGTGGCCGGCAGGTTCAGAGTGTTGACCACCGGCGCAGTAAATGGCGCGCTGACAAGCGCGGGCGGGGCCGACGTGTAATATGCGCATTTGAAAATCGGGCGATAGGAGGCGGTGCCATGGTTGGCCGAGCCGAAGTTGACATAATCAGCGCTGTTGTCGCCATTGGTTGCGCGCGTGAAGCGCAGGCGGAATTGGGCAGCGCCGCCGACGCCGGGATTGATGAGCGCGCGCGCGGCGGCGCTTAGTTGTTCACGCACCTGCAGGCCGTTCTGAAACGCGATGAGATGGCGGCCGACATTGGTGAGATTCGCGGTGACTTCCCAATCGCCGGCAACGACGGCCGATGCCGCCCCGAAGTAGGGCACGGCCTGATCAATTTCGCAGTAGTTGCCGTCAATCAAGTCGCCGCCATAGTTCCATGGATCGTCGCCGACGACCGAATCGCGCCGCACGGCGAGCGTGGCCTCGAAGATATTGGCGTTATCGGGCAGGAGCGAGGTGTCGAACGACACGATGGTGCGATACGCCGCGTTGTTGTTGTCGTCGCCGGCGCGCAAGGTGGTGGCGCTGAGCGTGCCAATCGAGCCGCCCGCCTGCGAGTTTGAGGAGCTTTCCAGCATCCAGTTGTCGAGGGTTTGGCCGGTGAGCGTCATTTGAAGAGGCCAGGCGGCGCGGGGCGCGGGCGCATTGGTGGGCGGCGGACTGATTGACTCGACCAGTCGCACGTACTCGATGGCCATGGCCGAACCGGCGACGATGGTCGGATCGAGCCGGACTTGCGTGATGAGGCCTTTGCCGCCGGCGGCGACGAGGTCAACATAGTAGTCGTGCGGCGCGCCATCGGCGGTGATGGGAAAGGTAACGCTCTTGGTGCCGTCCCAGGCGGCATCGGTTTCGGTGATCCAGAAAAACTGGGCGTGGGTGCCGGCGGACTGGCTCATGCGCACCCAGGCGTAGCGGGTGGCCAGTGCGGGTGTCCACGTCGGCGCGGAGACGATGAACGGGTCAATGCCAGTGCTGGTGGCGCGGAGTGCGCCGCCGCTGACGACGAGGCCATCGAGATGATTGGGCGAACTCCAGCCGTCGAAGGCGCCGTCGGTCTGCCAGTCCCACCATGCGGTGCGATTATAGGCAAACTGAAAACTGCCGGTGCGCACGTTGACCATGGCGTGGCCGGTCCAATTGGGCGAGAGGGCGCTTTCCGCGTTCCAGCCGGTATAAAAGCCGCAGTTGCTGATGATGCCAAGGTTGCCAGCGTAGCCGCAGAACATTTCGCTGGCGATTTGGTCATTCCACGGGTTGCGGGCATTATTATAAAAGGTGCAATTGACAAACGTGAAGTTGGTATTGATGCCGCCAGTGGTGAGATTAAGGATCGCCGCGCCGGAGCAATCGTGAATGACGACATTGCGCACGACGCAATTTTCGGCGTTGCCCTCAAAGTCGAAGCCAGCGCCGTCGCCGCTGTGGGCCCGGTCAATCCCGGCGAACTCGCAATTGTCGATGACAATATTGCGGCTGGCCTGGACTAAACCGAGCGTGGTGCCGCACCAGCAATCGCCGCCGCCGCCAATGGCGCGCACGCGCTCGATCAGGGCGCCATCCGTGTCAAACAGCGAGACCGCGCCGTTCATGCAATCGAGCGCCGTGCAGTCGCTCATGCGGACATTGCGCAGGCGCCCTTTGTACGGCTCGGGATAGTACCACGCGTTGCCAAAGCCCATTGCGCAGCGGCGGAAGGTGCAGTTGGACACGCTGACGCCATCGAGCACATTGCTATAATTTAAAGGATGGCCCAGCGGCCCGCCGACCTTGCCACCGATGAATATGCCCATAGACCAGGCCAGTTCGTAATCGTGTTTGGGCGGATCGAGCGTCTGGTCGGTCAGCCCTTCGACATGGCAGTCATAGACGGCCACGTCGGTGTTGACATAATCCTGCTCATAGCGCAAATACAGGCCGATCTTGGCATCGCGCAGGTCGAGGCCGTGGATGCGCCAATACGAGGCGCCTTCGACGACAGCACAGCGGTCGAATTCGACATCATAGCGGCGGATGCGCGGGCGGTCGAGACCGGCCGAGCCATAGTCGGCGAGAGTGATGTACTGGCCGGGCGCGCCTTTGCCGCGCAGGTGCAATTCCTGGCGCCACTCGTCGCCGCGGCGAAGGAGCACGGATTCGTTCGGCAACAGCGTGCGCGCGTTGACATTGGTGAACGAGCGCCAGGGCGTGGCGGGGGAGAGGCCGTCGTTGGCATCGCTGCCTGTTAAGGAACTGATATAAAACGAACGACTATAGGTGCCCGTGGTGAGCGTGACGTTGTCCAGCGCGCACAAGTAGCTGTTGACGGTTGCTTTCAAGAGGTGGCCGACGCGGCTGGGATCTGCGGCGGAATTGTAGGTGACGGAGACGCGCGTCCACTGGTCGGTCAGAAAGTCAAAATCTTTTTTGGAGGGCAGATAGGTGGGCTGGTATTCCGTGACGGCGAGATAGCCGCCGGTCGTGCCGTCGACCAAGCCGAACGAGATGCTGTTGCCGGCGCCTTGGGGGCTCATCCGGTACAGGTCGATGACAAAAGTGTAGAGCGTGTTGCTCTGGATGGTGAGCGGGATTTGCTCGAGGTAAAATTGGTTGGCGCTGCCCCAGACATATTGGTTGCCTTCCGGGCAGGGCGTGGGCGAATTTTGCGGCCCGGCCCAGATGGTGCCGGCGCCGGCGCCGCCGCCGATGGTCCAGCCGCTGATGCCCGCGTACCAAGTGTTGCCGGGGCTGAGCGGCGGTTGTTCAAAGCCGCCGTTGACGAGGAGGTTGCCGGCCGGCAGGGCGGACAGCGACCACAGGCTTGCGCAGCCGGCGAGGAGCAGGAGGCGAAAGCACATGGTCATTGGTTCGTCAGCCGGACATAATCAACGGCGATGTTGGCGCCGTTGGCATCGGTCGGGTCAAGGCGCACCTGGGTCACCACGCCTTGGTAGGCCGGGCAGAGCGTGCGCAGGTTGAGGACATACTCATGCTGGGCGCCGTCGGCGGTAATCGGGAAGGACAATAATTTTGCGCCGTCCCAGGTGCTGTCCGTTTCGGTGATGAAAAACAATTGCGCCCATGCGCCGGCCGTCACGGACATGCGAATGCGCGCCGCGCGATACTGATGCGTGTTGGCCCAAGTGGCGCCACTGTAGCCGTAGGGATCCGTGCCGCTGGACGTGCCGTTCAAGGTGCCGCCGCTGACGCTGGGGCTCCACTGGTTAAAACCGGCCCAGCCCTCAAAGTTGCCGGGCGTGTTGAATTCCCAGGCGAGTTGGCGGCCAGAGACGGAGGCGTAGGTGCTCTCGGCGTTGTCCGCGATCGTGTGGCCGTCCCATCTGGTGCTGAAGTAGCCGGGCGTGCCGGCATAATTGGCGGCGCCGATGTAGATGCCGTTGCCGATGACCCAGCCGGTGTTGTTCACGCTGCTGCACTTCATTTCAACATTGGCATCGCTGTTCCACGGATTGCGGCAGTTGTTATAGAAGGTGTTGCTGGCGATGGTGGTGCGCTTGTTGGACGCGATGGTCGTCAAGTAGAGGATGGCCGGGCCGTCATTGCTGGAGATGACATTATTGATGAAGCGCAGGTCATCGCAATCGCCCTCAAAGTCCCAGCCGGAGCCGTCGGCACAGTTTTGCTTGAGTGTGCCGGTGAATTCGCAGTCGTCGATGACGCAATTGGAGCAGCTTTGGGCAAAGCCGGCGGTGGTGCCCATTGAATAATAGCCGCCGCCGTAGAGGGCGCGCGAGCGGGTCATGCGGCTTTCGGAGGCGCAGTTGAGTTGCATCAGGCCAGCCAGGCAATTACTGACGATGCAGTCGGTGATGAGCATATTGCGCAGGCGGCGCTTGTAGACGGGCGGCCAATACCAGTTGGCGATGAACAGCTGGCCGGCGCTGGTTGCGGTGCAGTTGCTGATCAGCAGGCCGTCGAGGACGGGCGCGTAATTGTAGGTTGGGTTCCAGACATGGCCGCCGAGGAAGATGGCGGCGGACCAGGCGTACTCGTAATTATTGGAAGAAAGGTCCCAGACATTCGAGCTGGACATGTTGAAGAAGTCGCACGAATCAACCTGCACGTCGCTGTTGAAATAGTCGTCGTTGTAGCGGAGATAGAGGCCGAGTTTGGCGGTGCGGCAGTCGAGGTTGCGGACGCGCCATGCGGATGCGCCGTTGATCACGATGCAGCGGTCCCAGTCGATATTGGTGCGCTGAATGCGCGGCTTGGCGCCGGTGCCGTAGTCGGCGAGGACAATCGGCATGGCGGGCGCGCCGCTGCCGCTGAGGTTGAGTTCCTGGTTCCAGGTGTCGCCGCGTTTGAGGAGCAGGGACTCGTTGGGAAGGAAGGTGCGCGCATTGGCGTTGGTGAAGGACTTCCAGGCGGTGCCGGGCGCCAGCCCGTCGTTCAAATCGCTGCCGCCGGAAGAACTCACGTAAAAGGTGCGAACATAGCTGCCGGTGGTCAGGGCGGCATTGTCAATCGAACAGAGGTAACTGTTGACCGTGGTTTTCAAGGAGTGGCCGACGCGCGTGGGATCCGTGGCCGCGCTGAATTCAACGGTGACGCGCGTCCATTGATCGGTCAGAAAGTCAAAATCTTTTTTGTCGGGTTGATAGGTGGGCTGATATTCCTTGACGGCGAGATAGCCGCCCAGCGTGCCGTCCACCAAGCCGACTTGGACGCTGTTGCCGGCACCCTGGGGCGGCATGCGATACAGGTCAACCGTGAAGGTGTAGACCATGTTGCTCTGGATGACGACCGGCGCCTGCTCGAGGTAGAGCTGGTTGGCGCTGCCCCAGACATGCTGGTTGCCTTCCGGGCAGGGTGTGGTGGTATTCCATGGCAGGGCCCACGTGGTGCCGCAGCCGGTGCCGCCACCGACCGTCCAGCCGCTGATGCCGCTGTACCAACTGCTGTCTTTGCTCAGCACCGGCTGTTCGAAGCCGGGATTTATCAACAGATTGCCCGCGCCAAATGCCAGCATGGCCGTGGCAGCCACAACCGGCACTGCCGTGAAAAGCACCCATGAACAGCGCATGTCGTCCTCGCCGGTGAAATGAAAATGCGCTTGAACAAATATGTCACACCGCGCATTATGATAATTGTAGTATCCCCATTAATCAAGGATAAGATAACTTTACTATAGCATAGTTTGGCATAATTGTCAAACTCGCCGCTTTACTTTTCATGGTTGTTCTGGTATAGTTAGCCTGCGCTTGGCCCGAACTTTAACCGCAGACGCGAGACGAGATGCGCATGCCTGAATGCAACCAGCAAGACCATGGACGACGGTTAGCGGCACCACCGCGCCGCGCGTGGCTGTGGCTGCCCTGTGTGTGGCTGCTGCTGGTGTGCCCCGGCGTGGCCGCCCCCACGGCGGCGCGCGCGCTGCGCGGCATGGGGCAGGCAACCGCCCATGACGATCCGGCGCGCGGCGCAGTGACACGCTGGGCAAGCACCAACGGTAGCGACTGGGTCTGCACCCTTGGCCAGCCCGCCCGGGTGACACCCCTGCGCGTGTTGCGCTATGCCACCGATCTAAACCTGCGCGCGTTGCATCCCAGCAGCCACATTTTTCTGGGCCTGCGCGTGCTGGACGAAAACGGCCAGCCCATCGAAGAAATGTATGCGCCGCGCATGCCCGCCTATTCCAATGGCGTCTGGCAGACGCTGGCCGGCGTCTGCGCCGTGCCGCCACGCGCGCATGCCGTGCAACTGTGCCTGACCGGCAACCAGGCGTGCGATCTGCTGCTTGACGCGCCCGTGCTGCAGCCGTTCACGGGCCATGTCGCCCGCGGCACTGCTTCCGCCGCGCGGCCGTTCACTCTCGAAAACCAGGTGCTGGCAGTCACGTTCGACCCCGTTGAATGGTCGTTCACCGCGACCGACAAGCGCACCCAGCGCGTCTGGCGCACCTTCCCCGCCGGCCGCCAGTTCGTCGTCACCGGCGTGCGCATGAAAGGAACACGCCAAGCCGATGTGGCGGCCGTGTATCTGCCGGCAAATGCCCCGCTGCAGTTGCAGGTGCAGCTGGAAGAGGATGCGCCGCAGTTTTCGCTGCGCGCCACGCTGCCGCCCGCGACACCCATGCCGCTCTGGGCGGCGCAGCTCGATGTCATGCCCGCCTTGTGTGATGACGCGCCGGAGAGCGGTTTGGTGGTGCCGCTGGGCGAGGGTTTCTTCTTTCCGACTGCGGTGCGCGAGCAGCCGGCCTTGGTCTTGCAATTGGGCGACGGGTCGGGCTTGACCATGCCGTGGGCGGGCGTGGCGAATCTGCGCACGGGCGCCGCCGCCATGTGGTTTACACGCGATGAAGATGATGCGGTGGCGCGCGTCTACTGGCACGAGGCGCCGGCGCAAGACGGCGTGCCGCGCGCCGCCAACGCGGTCGACCTCTCGTGGATGTCACAAAAAGGGCGCTGGGGCTATGACCGCACGGTGCGCTTTTGGTTTGCCGACCGCGGCGGGTATGTCGCGCTGGCCAAGCGCTATCGGCGCGCGGCGGCGGCGAACGGAAAACTGGTGACGCTGGCGGAAAAGCAAAAGCGGCTGCCGCAGTTGGCACGTTTCCAAGGTGCGCCGATCGGCTGGTTCAACTTTCTGTACCACATGGAGGGCCAGCGCGCGCGGCTGGATGCCCTGCGCTGGCTCTACCAGCGTGGCGTGCAGCGCATGCTGTTCTCATCGGGCGAGGCCATTGACGATCTGCGGCCAGTCCAGCGCTGGGGCTGGCTGACCTCCACGTACGACTTGTACACCGACATGTGGCCGGCCAGCGAGCGCGTCGTGGCGGGCGTGTCGCCCAACCAGATTTACCAGGGGCGCGACGACATCATGCTGCGGTACAACGGCAGCATGGCGCGCGGCTGGGTGCAGCGCACGGGCAGCGGCGAGTTTCCCGGCTATGTCCTGTGCCCGCAACTGCAACTCGCCTATGCGCGGCGCCTGATTCCGCCCGCGTTGAAGTTGAATTCATTTGACGGGCGCTTCATCGACACGACGACGGCGCTGCCGTTCTACGAGTGCTACAGCCCGCGGCATCCGATGACGCGCAGCGAGGACAAGGCGGACCGCCGCGCATTATTGAAGTACATCGGCGATCTGGGGCTCATCTGCGGCAGCGAGATCGGCTGCGATTGGGCCGTGCCGGAAGCGTGCTATGGCGAAGGCATGCTCAGCCCCGTTCCGTTCCGCCATCCGCGCGCCGGCGACCTGCCGCCCGACCTGCCGCCGGTGCCGGAAACATTCGCCTATCAGCTGAATCCCGCCGTGCGCATTCCCTTGTGGGAGCTGGTCTATCACGATTGCATGGTCGCGTATTGGTATTGGGGCGACACCAACAACACCTTTCCCGAATTATGGGGCCGGCGCAATTTGTTCAACGCCCTGTATGCCGTGCCGGCCATGTACATGGTGCAGCAGACGCAGCAATGGATCGCGTGCCGCGAAGGCATTGTCGCCAGCGAGGCGCAGCTCAAGCCGGTCTTCGCCGCCGTGGGCTGGGCGGCGATGACCGACCATACATTCTTGTCGGAAGACCGGCTGCTGCAACAGACCGAATTTGCCGGCGGCGCGCGCATCGTGGTGAATTTCTCGTCCGCGCCGCGCCAGCACGAAGGCCAGGTCATCGCCGCGACGAATTTCGTGGTTATCACCAATGCGGCGCCGCGCGCTGTTGCTGCGCCGGAAAAAGCGAGCGGCGCCGCGCCGCCCGACAGCATCACCTGCAACGGCACGGGCACGGCATGGACAATCAATCTTGGCGCGCCCGTCGCCGTGGCGCCCTTGGATGTGCTGCGCTACGGGGCCATGCTCAACGTCCAGTCATTTGCCGCCGACAATTTCACGTTTCTGTGCCTGCGCGTGCTGGATGCCGACCGGCGCGAGCTGCGCAACCTGTACGCGCCGCTGCTGCCGGCGTTTGCGCCAACGGCGGCATGGCAGCGCGTGGCCGGCACCTGTGTTGCGCCGGCCGCGGCGCGTTTTGTGCAAGTGCAGTTGTGGGGCCAAAACCCGGCCGTGCTGCTGGCGCGCGCGCCGACCGTGCAGCGCAGCGGCACATGCGTTGCGCCGGCGAGTTCCACTGCGCCCGCGCCAGTGCTGCTTTCCAACGCCATGCTTGCGGTCGTGCTCGATCCGCGCACCTGGTCATGCATGGTGACGGACAAACGCAACGGCCGCGGCTGGCGCACCTTCCCGGCCAACGAGCAGATTCTGGTGACGAATGTGTGGGTGACAGCAGCGCGGGAGGCAGTGTGCGCCGGCATCTATTTGCCCGCCAATGCGCCATGCCGCCTGACGGTGCGCCTGGCGGACGATGCGCCGGAATTCAGCATCAATGCACAGTTGCCGCGCACGACCCGCATGCCGCTGTGGGCCGCGCCGCTCGAAGTCGTGCCGGCATTGTGCGAGACCTCTGTCACTGCTGAATTGGTCGTGCCGCTGGGCGAAGGCTTTCTTTTTCCCACCACCGACCCGGCCCTGCCGCCGATGCTTTTGCAGTTGGCCAGTGGTGATGGTTTGTGCATGCCCTGGTTTGGCGTGGCGGATCGTGCGTCCGGTGCCGCGGCAATGTGTTTCACGCGCGACGAAGACGACGCCTTGGCGCGCATGCTCTACCACCGCGGCCCGCCGGCGGATGCCGGTACCATCACGCTGGAATGGTTGTCACAGACAAACCAATGGGGCTATGATCGCAGTGCCTCGTTCTGGTTCACGGACACGGGCGGCTATGTCGCGCTGGCCAAACGCTATCGGCGCGAGGCGGCGGCGACCGGCAAACTGGTGACGCTGGCGGAGAAGCAGAAGCGGCTGCCGCAGATCGCGCGGCTGCGCGGCGCGCCGGTCGCCTGGCTGCACCACGGCAATCAATACACCAACATGGCTGCGCGCATGGCCGATTTGCGCTGGCTGTACGAGCAGGGCATCACCAACCTGGTTTTGCCGTATGCCCTCGGCACGCTTGACACCAACGAAGTGCAACGCTGGGACTGGCTCTTCTCGCGCTATGATCTGTACAGCGACGTCTGGCCCGCCGACCAAGCGGAGCCGGCGCATGTGCCCAACCGCGTCTTTGGCTATCCGGACGATATTCAAGTGCTGGCCAATGCCGTGTTCAGGCGCGGCTGGGTGCGCAAAACGGAGCACGGCGAGTTTCCCGGCTATGTGCTCTGCCCGCGGCAACATCTGCAGTGGGCGCAACGGCGCATTCCGCCCACGC
>Ga0247841_10002492_pt1 | contig 36645 bp, 31 predicted proteins | sample LaCruzMarch2015__2_FD_192410 | JGI IMG/M metagenome (GOLD analysis project Ga0247841, IMG submission 192410) | Freshwater microbial communities from meromictic Lake La Cruz, Castile-La Mancha, Spain - LaCruzMarch2015_18m | ecosystem: Environmental > Aquatic > Freshwater > Lake | place: Spain... | reverse complement strand
CATACCCACACAAAACATCGATTTGACTCGCGTAGATATATATATCAAGCGCTTGTTTTATATATTACATATCAATTGTTTTTCTGTCAATACTTGGAATTCATGGCAGCAACGGCATGTTGACTTTACCCATCCCCGATGCTATATTGCGTTACGGTCAATTTATTCGCTTGAATGAGGCAGTTGTAAGGAGGCTGGAATGGTAAAGGTCAATACCGTCCTCGGCACTATCACCGCCGACCAGATGGGACCCACGCTCATGCACGAGCACATGGTGCTGGCATACCCGGGATGGGATCAGGATGCTCTGGCGCAAGCTATCGATCTCAAGGAGCTGGCGACTGCCTGTGCTGAAGCCATGGGCGAGGTCAAGAAGTATAGTATCAAAACCGTGGTAGACGCCACGACCAACGACCTCTGGAGGAATGTAGAGCTCGATAAGATGGTTGCAGAGAAGACCGGTTTGAATATTATCTGCGCAACCGGAATGTACTACGAGGCCGAGGGCATGCCGGCATATTTCAAGTTCCGCGGCCAGGTAATGGATATCACTGCCGAACTGTACGAATCCTTCATGCGCGAGTTGACGGTCGGCATCGGCAAAACCGGTGTAAAAGCCGGTGTAATCAAGGTGGCAACCAGCCACGGATGTATCACTCCCTACGAAGAAAAAATGCTCAAGGCAGCGGCCAGAGCACAAAAAGAGACGGGAGTGCCGATACTGACGCATACACAGCAGGGCACTATGGGATCAGAGCAGGCAGCGCTGCTGACGGGCGAAGGGGTTGACCCAAAGAAAATAGTCATCGGGCACATGTGCGGCAACGCCAGCCTTGAGTACCAGATGTCGGTGATCGATAAGGGCGTCTACGTGGGATTCGACCGCTGGGGTCTGGATTTCCTCTTCCCCGATAACCTGCGCAAGGCCACTGTGCTCGGACTGCTCGGCCTGGGATTTGCCGAACGCATCATACTTTCCCAGGACTGCAACGCACGTATATTGGGACGGCCCTTTGTCATGCCCGATTTTATCCAGGCTCTCATAGCCAACTGGTCCTACGTACATATATTCAAGAACATCATCCCTCAGCTCAAACAGGCCGGCGTGACGGACGCTCAGGTGGGGCAGATGCTGGTGGAGAATCCGAAGAGGATCTTCGGCGGTTGAAATCTACTAACAGGCCATCAACTGATCGGCATAAAAAAATAATAAAGGAGGTCAACTTGTCTGATCCGTATTCCGCCAAACCCTGGCTAAAACACTACGATGCGCACGTCCCGGCCAACCTTGGCTATCCCTGGATGTCCTTCATCGACATGGCCCGCAAATGTTTCCATGAGGTGCCCGACAGGGCGGCCATGGTCTACATCGACACGGTTATCACCTTTAAAGAGCTGGATGTGATGTCCAACAAATTCGCCAACTTCCTGCTTGACAGGGGCGTTAAGCAGGGCGACGTTGTGGGTTTGAATATGCCCAACATTCCGGCCTTCCTTATCTGTTTCACGGGTGCCCAGAAGGTTGGGTGCATCACGTCCGGGGTCAGCCCGCTGCTGACCGAGCACGAGCTGGAGCACCAGCTTAACGACTCTACAGCCACGGTGCTGGTAACCTTCGATGTCAACCTGCCCCGGGTCAACGCCGTGATCGCCAAGACAAAGGTAAAAACGCTGGTAGTGGCCGGAGTTTTCGATTTCATGGGTCCGGTGGACTGGAAGGCTGCCGCAGGCGAGGTCAAAAAACAGGACGGCATCGAGGTATTCGGCCACATCGACATACTCAAGAAATACCCGGATAAAGAGATCGATACATGGGTGGACCGCGACTCAGACTGCCTGATGCAGTATACGGGCGGCACGACTGGCCCTTCCAAGGGCGCCGTGCTCAGCAACCGCAACGTCTCGCACCAGGTATCGCAATGGGTGACCTGGACCGACGGCAAGATCGGCGAGGAGGTTGGGGTCTCCGCCTTCCCGCTTTTCCACCTGGCTGGCCTGCTCTATGCCTATGTCGGCCTGTCGATTGGTATGACCCAGATCCTTATTCCCAACCCCCGTGACGTGGCCTTTATCGTCAACCAGGTCAAGAAGTACAGGCCTACCGTCGTAGCCAACGTCCCCACCCTCTTCATGGAGATGATGAAGAACGAGGACTTCCAGAAGATGGACCTTTCCTTCGTCAAGTTCTATGCCAGCGGGGCCGCGCCCTTCCCCGCGGAGCTGATCAAGCAGTTCTATGACATCGTGGGCGATAATAAGCTGGTTGAGGTCTACGGCATGACGGAGACCAGCCCGCTGATAACGGCCCAGCCGTTCCTGGGCAAGAAGAAAGTCGGCTCCGTCGGCATGCCCCTGCCGGATACCGAAGTCAAGCTGGTTGACCCGGCTACCGGCGAGCTTGTCAAGCTGGGAGAGCCGGGTGAGTTCTGCGCCCGCGGCCCGCAGATCATGAAGGGCTACCATAACAAGCCTGAAGAGACTGCCAACTCCATACGCGATGGATATATGCATACCGGTGACGTCGCCACCATGGACGAAGATGGCTTCTTCTATATTGTCGACCGTCTCAAGGACATGGTCAGCGTCAGCGGTATGAAGGTCTACACCCGCGAGCTGGACGACATTCTAGCCCAGCACCCGGACGTAGAAATGTGCGCTTCGGTAGGTGTGCCCGACCCCGACCGCGCCTTCACCGAGATCGTGGCCTCGGCCATCGTGCTCAAGCCGGGAGTGGAGCCCAATGAGGCTACACGCAAGTCTATAACCAACTTTATGCGCGAAAGGGTTGCGCCCTACAAGGTGCCCAAGCAGATCATCTTCATGAATGAACTGCCCCTCAGCGCGGTCGGCAAGGTACTAAAGCGTGAATTGCGTGAAGTATTAAAGCCCAAGAAATAACAGTCAGTTGCCTGCAGCAGGGCGGGTGCATTATACTTGCCCTGCTGCAGATGTATTGCCGTAAATTTGTCCGTGTCTTTGTTCCTATTTTACTGCTGACTACCACCATTTGGTGCTCCTGCTCCCAGCAGCCGCAGGCGCAGCCCGCCTCTTTCCAGGTTGTGTCACTGGGAGTCACGCCCGGCGAAGTGCTGGCCGGGGAGGACGCCGCGGTCGTAGCACAGGTGACCAACATGGGCGGGCTGGCCGGAAACTTCACGGCCGAGCTCACCATGAACGGTGAGCAGGTGGCCAGCAGGACAATCACTATCCAGCCGGAGAAGATCGCAAAATTGACTTTCACCATCTCAAAAGATACGCCCGGCACGTATAAAATCCAGCTCGGCAGCGCCAGCACAACTCTGACCATTAAGGCCATGGAGGAAAGGGAGGTAGAGCTCAAATACGATAACGGTATTTCCCAGGACGCCCTGTGGGCGGGCAACAACGGCGGCTTTCTCATCAGCTTCACCCCTCCTGCAAAGCCTTTCATACTGAAAAAAGTCAGTATCTGCGGCGGCATCTACGGCGTGGCCTGGGAAGGCAAGACTTTCGAGCTCTCGGTCCTGGATGAGTTTTATACCCCACTCTTCAGCCAGGTATATGCCATTGCCAAGTTCCCTGTCAAAGGCGCCTTCCCCTACCGGGAGCCGTCCTGGGTAGATTTCGATATACCCCCGCTTTACCTGGAGAACCCTTTCCTGGTTTATCTTTATACCGGCACGGGCAAGCATAAAGGCATCCATGTGGGAGTGGACGACAGTGTGACCAACGAGCATTCCGACCTGGCTGGCGGACGCCCGCCCAACCTGTCTATCATCTCAATAGATACTTTTTATACCGCCGGCCTGTGGTATAGCGACAGTAGCAAGGTCAACTGGATGATACGTGCAACCGGCAGCGCCCGTATGCCGGTAGAATAAGGTACATTACAGGTTGTAATATGTGCCCAGCAATGGCGAATTTTTTCGTCGCCGCGGGCGAAACGGGATAATCCTCTTTATAACTTTAATTCAACTTTTGTGGCGTCGCGGGCACCGTGTTAGAATGCTTTAGATTATTCGCCTGTGGAGGTTGTTAAAATGAAAAAATGGGTCATCGTCGTACTGTGTATCCTGGCTGTTATCGTTGTACTGGGAGCTGTCATCGCCATCAGGACAATGACATTCAGCTCCAAACAATTGCCGGCGGGCAGCAAAGTAGATTATAAAATCGACAACAATGCGGCAGCGCAACGGCTGTCGGAATCCATCAAGTTCGAGACCGTTTTCAACGAGGATACCTCGAAGGTAGATTACCAGCCTTTCGCCAAACTGCAGGGATACCTTGAGAAAACCTACCCCCTGGTGCACTCCACCCTGGATAGGAAGGTCATCAACGACTACGGCCTGCTATACATGTGGAAAGGCAGCGACCCCCAGAAGAAACCGATCCTGCTTCTGGCACACCAGGACGTCGTCCCGGCGGCAGCCGAAGGCTGGAAGTACCCGCCCTTCACGGGCGCCATCGCCGACGGCTACATCTGGGGACGCGGCACGCTGGACGACAAAAGCACATTGCTCAGCATGCTGGAAGCGATGGAATACCTGATAAAAGACGGCTTCAAGCCGGTGCGCTCCATATACCTGGCCTCGGGTTTCGATGAGGAGATAACCGGCATGGAGGGCGCGGGCAATATCGCACAATACCTCAAGGACAACGGCCAGGATTTCGAGATGATAACGGACGAGGGCTTCCTGGTCATCAGCGGAGCCGTGCCCGGCATCAAGGCCCCCATTGCCCTGATAGGGACGGCCGAGAAGGGTTACCTGAACCTGGAGCTTTCAGCTGAATCCCAGGGCGGGCACAGTTCCATGCCGCCTCGGCAGACAACCGCCGGTATCGTAGCAGCCGCCGTTGACAAGCTGGAGAAAAACCCCTTCCCGGGTAAGTTTGCGGGCGGACCCGCGGGGCAGATGTTCGAGTACCTGGGCCCTGAGATGTCGGCCCTGTATAAGACCGTCTTTGCCAACACGTGGCTTTTGGATGGCGTCATCCAGGGTATCCTCTCCGCCTCGCCGTCCACGGATGCGACCCTGAGGACCACCACCGCGCCCACCATGCTGCAGGGGAGCAACCGCGAGAACGTCCTCCCCAAGCGCTCCTCGGCCGTGGTCAACTTCCGCCTCATGCCGGGAGATACCATCGACGGCGTCACCCAGCGCGTCATCAAGGTGATCGACGACCCGCGCGTCACGGTTAAATTATACGGGCAGGGGGCTACCGGGGCATCCACGGTATCAGGAACGGATACCTGGGCCTTTAAGACCTTCAGCCAGACCATCCGCGACGTCTTCCCCGAGGCGCTGATCGCGCCGGCGATGGCAAACTCGGCCTCGGACGCGTCCCGCTATGCAGGCCTGTCTGCCAATACCCTGCGCTTCCTGCCGCAGAGGTTCACCAGCGAGGAACTGGTGCTGCTGCACGGCACCAACGAGCGTATCTCCATCGACAACTACGGTGAAATGATCAGCTTCTATATACAGCTGATAAAGAATTTCTGTAAGTGAGTTTACGGCGGGCGGACCTGAAGGTCCACCCCTACGTTTGATAGCTGTGGGGGCAGGTTTTTAACCCGCCTGTCTCTATTTCATTTTGCCGAGCTGCCTGATTATCTCGTCCTTATGCTCCGCCACGTACGTGCAGCCTGGCTCACCACCACATTTGCGGCATTTAATATCATAGGCGGAGTTGATCGTCCCGCAGGAAGGGCACGCGTAATGCTCCAGCATCTCAGTGTACCATGTCTCCGGGCCGGCTTCCCGGATGCGGTCCAGCGATTCCCATAGCTCGATCCTATGCGGCATGGCACACTGAAAATCCTTTAGCTCCTGGCATGGATATGATTCGCAGCTACCACAAAACTCGATCCCTTTTTCTGCAGCACACTTGACCATCTTGCAGACGTCCCGGCAAAAGAACGAGCGCTGCTCCGCACGGCAACCCCCGCACCGTATGTCTTCAACCGGCATTTTCAGGACACCGGACAGGTATTGCAGCCTTTGCGGATCTTCCTGCGTTCCGATAAACAGCGTGCAGGCCGGACAGAACAGGCCGCACACGGCGGCTTTCTTTATGTCGTACTTATCGCTACCTTGCTGCATTATTAATCTCCATGGCTTTGTTTATTCCTTGCCCATGCGCGGCAGGTCGACACCTACTTCCTGGTCCCAAGATCAGCATCCGATTGTGCTTTGAGCGCCTGCACCAGCGGTATGAGCTCGCTGTTTACCGTAATCTGGGTATGCAACTGCGTGGTAGTAGGCGATTCCAGGGCATCTGACAGCACAATGCCGTCCATACGCTCGGGTTGGATACCCAGCAGTGTGAGTGCAGTCGGCGCAATATCGACAAGCCTCGCAGGGCTTTCAGATACGAAACCCTTCTTCGCTCCCGGGCCCGAGAACAGGAGTATATTATGCTGCTGCAGCCACGAGATGGAGTCGTGCTGGCCGAAGAAACGCTTGCCCTCGAACATTGTCCAATTTATATGGCAGTTCTCGGCAAGCAAGAGCTCTATATCCGGGCTGGCTTCACCGGCGAATGTATCCAGCAGTTGGCGGTAGCAGCTATCCAGGTCGGCGCCTACCTTGCCGGCCGTGGACTTTGTCGGCACGTAACTGAACTTGCCGTCCGTTGATTTAACCCGGTAGTAGGCGCCGAAAAGGCCGGGTATACCTGCATCCGTCAATTTTTCCGCCACCTGTTGTGTCTGTGACTGGTCCATCAGGTATATATGGGTCCCCGCATTGGCAAAGTTGCGCGCCTCCACCAGCAGTTTATCGATTACGGGCTGCTCGATGGTTTGTTCAAAGGGGGTCATGCCGTGATCGGACGTGATGACCCACAGTGTGTCATCGTACCTGCCGGCCTTCTTGTAGGCCTCCATGATACGGCCCACCTGTACATCAACATTTGCAATAACCCCGGCCATCTTTTCCGGATCGTTTATGCCGCCTGTGGCATGACCGGCGTCGTCGGTGGCAGGCAGGTTGATCAACAGAACTTGCGGCGCGTCCTTTTCAATCATAGCCAGAGCCACATCCGCCGCCCATGTATCCGTATCACGCTCGTCTTTGGCTTCCCTGATAAATGATGGGTCTTTCAATATGTAATCGGGCGGCAGCATGCCGGCAACTCCTGCCGGCTTTAAGCTGTGAACATTATTATAGCCAACAGGCCCCACGCCCCTGGCCTCCGCAAAAACGGTGTAATCGGCGCTGTCGGCTGCCAGCCCCGCGCAGGCGTACCACTTGTCGCAACTGACGGCCGCTACCTTTGCACCCGGATTCGCTTTTTTATAGAGCGAACCTATGCTCGTTACCCCGGATTCCTTAATGTAGCTATTGAAGAAGCCGGAGGCAACGTTCTCATAATTGGTGATAAAGTTGCCCTCTATGGTTTTGCGCACCATGTTCTGCTGATACCACAGGCCGAGCGAGTCCCACCCTGTCAGCTTGATCAGTTCCAGCACTTTTTGTGTGATGGCAAACTTGAATTCCCAGTCCGAGGGAAGGACGCGGCTATCCCTCCAGTTAAAGCTGATGATATGAGTGTTTTTTCCGAACGAACCTGTTGACATGGTGGTTTGCCCGGGCGGTGTATCATTGCTCACCTGGCCGACCCAAGAACTGGAGTACGAAGTCCCGGCTGTCTTGAGAATGTCGATATTAGGCGTCGGCGCAAGCGCGAGGTAGTCGGGACGGCACGAATCGATGCTTATCAGAACCAGGTATTTTGCTGCCGGCTGCACCTCTGTATCGGCTTTGACGCTGGTTGCCGGTACGCATATGGCAAACGATGCGACCAGTAACAGTGCTATTAGAGAACGCGTGAACCTGCTGCTCATAATCAGTAAACTCATATCTATCTTGGCCCTCCGTTATGATAATTTCGCTATTCTCTGAATATTACTCCGGTCATATGATCAAGGAAATAGTTTGTATGCTTCCTTCTTTTCCTCCGCCAGTTTTTCAAGGTCCTTGAACCTGAACAGATACTGGATTAGCCCCAGGTATTTTCCGTCCTTGCCGCGCACGGCAATGAAACGGTTGAGTATCCGGTCGCTGTAGCTCACCCAGAACTCCTCCTCGTCTTTAGCACCGCTTCTCAGGTTTGATATCAGCTGCTCCAGCCTGGGTAGACTCTCGGGTTTGTGGCAGCCTCGTATATTCTTACCCAGTATGTCGGTACGCCCGGTGCGCTTATCTCCCTTATTCCAGAACCGCACTTTGTCGTTCTCATCGACAAACAATATCTCCATGGGGAGCGCATCCATGATACCCTCAACTTGTTCTCCGGTCAGCCCTTCCAACATGCTCAGCCTCCTTGGTCTTGTTTATTCAGATTCTCCTGCCTTTCTAAGGCCCCGTCGGCAGGCTATTTTAACAAATTCTTGAGATATATCTTATCACTATTGGCCGGCAGGCTGATAAGCATACCGTCCTCGCCAACAGTGATTGGACCCGGATAGTATTTTGATGAATCCCCCAGGAACATACCGGTAAGCAACTGCGGCAGCGGCGGCAATATATGATAAAGTACCAGGTGCCTGACACCCGCCTCACCGGCAATTCTGGCTGCGTCTTCGGGTGTTGCATGATATGAAGGGATGTCCGCCGTTATCCTGGCAGTGGAGGCACTGGGCGCAATCGCGGCCTGTTCATTGATCAATTTCATCAACGAATCCTGCAGCGCCTCATGCAGCAGGACATCCACACCCATCGACTGCTTTTTCAACGAATCGCACGGCTCTGTGTCGCCGCTGATAACAAGCGACCTGCCCCCATAGTCAAAGCGGTAACCTACAGCTGGATAAACAGGAGCGTGATTCACTTTGAAAGCGGTAATCCTGACACCATCTTCATCTGCAACGACTGTTGAAGCGTCGTCCCCGGCAGAAAGGTTAAAGGGCCTGGCCGTGCCACCTGCACCGGATTGAGGAACCGTGGCAGCGCCATGGTGCGCGACACGGTATTCGGCGTCCAGCTTATAGGCATCGTTATAACCCTTGACCACCTCATCAACTCCTTCCGGCCCGATAACGTCCACAGGGCTTGCATTGGAACCGTTAGCCCAGCGCTGCAGCATCATCTCACCGAGGCCGGCAATATGGTCGGAATGAAAATGGGTGAGCAGGATGGCATCCACCTTTCCTATCTGAAATCCCATAAGGGAGATATTCCTGGCTGCGCCGTCCCCGCAATCAACAATATAAAGGTGCTTTCCCGCGGCCACTACGATGCATGGCCCTACCCGGTTGACATCGGGAAAGGGCGCACCTGTTCCCGCCAGGCCGGCATACAGCCCGTCATCCAACTTCTGAGACTGTATGGCAAACCGCTCCTGTATGGTTTTTACAGCGATGGCAGTGAATATGGGTTTCTGAAAAATCCATGCGGCGCCCGCCATGACAAATACGGCTGCCAGAACCCAGATAAGTACCTTGACTGCCAGGGGTACATTCTTTTTGGGGAGACTGTTATCCTTCATGCTGTTCACTCCCGGCCTGTGCTCTTCCCGCTATTTTTTCAGCAAACCCATCATTTTCTGCGCAACCTCAGAGCCGGCGTTCTGGTTCTGTCCGGTAACGATACTACCGTCAATTACGACATGGTTGGCGAACATATCCCTGAAGGCCGTCCTGCTTTCGAAAAGAGCGCCGGCAGCCCGCAAATCCCGCTCCGGGTGCATGGGCGTTATCTCGATACCCAGTTCCTTGATCTGTTTATCAGTGACCGCCGTCATTTTGCGGCCTTGCACCAGTGGTTTCCCATTCTCGTCCTGTGCCTTGAGAAATCCCAGCGCCCCATGACAGACTGACCCTAAAACAATCTTGTTAGCATAAGCCCGGCTTATTTTCTGCCCCAGCACATCCGATGTACCCAGGTCATAAGCGGCTCCCCAGCCGCCTGCCATGTATACGAGGTCGTACCCCGTAAAGTCCACATCATCAATTTTCAATGAATTCTTCACTTTCTCCCGGAAATCCGAATCAGCCATATACCTTTGATCTGAAGATGTAGCTACCGGCCAGTTCAATGACACCGGCTCGATGGGTATCTCACCGCCACTGATGCTGGCGATATCAACCTGCATTTTAGCATCTGAAAATTCGTAGTAGGGGACGGTCATTTCAGACGCGTATACGCCGGTCTTTTTGCCGGTATCGCCCAGCATGCCCTGGCTGGTGGTGACGATCAAAGCCTTACGCCCGCTCAGATCATATTTCTGTCCCTCGTAATGCGGGTGCAACCCCATGGTAGTCAGGGCCACGGGCAGTCCGAAATATATGAAAACCGCCAAAACTATGATTACGACAGTGACTATAATTGCTACTTTCATGGCTTCCACGCTCCTCAGAAACACTTGGCGCCGTGGCTGCTACTTTAACGCCGCTCACCGCCCCCTTTTTTTCTTCTTCTTTGCTATCACCGACAGCAGGTAGCCCGGATTACCGATGTACAGAGGTTTGGCTTCCTTTCCGGCAAGGCCGGCTTTTGCACAGGCCTTTTTATTCCTTGCCTGGTAAATAATATTCTGAATTTCACCCGGTAGCTCAAAGCCGAAGTAGTCCCGCAACCAGACGGAGCCAGAGGCATTGGCGTCCTTCATCATCTGCGAGCGGTCGACCTTAACCGGGTATTTCTCCTTGACCTGGAAATACTCCTCGAGCGTTTTTACAGGCACCATCTTCCCATCCGGGCCGGGCACCATGTAGCCGCTCTGCGTAAGCAGGTCGAACCGTTTCTTCGTTTCTTCGAAGTCCGGCCCGCAGACCAGCGCACATTGCCCGCAGGTGAGCACGTAGGGATCCTTAAGGCCTGCAACACCCATTTTCTCCTCAACTTTAACCAGTATAGTGCATAGTTCTGACTCTTCCTTCGGCAGGCTCTCATATTCGGGCAGGCAATCCTCGATATCCTGCCTCGGCCAGAGCTTCGCACCGATACGACGTATGACCTCGAAGCGCGGCGTGCTGTCGCCGCTCATGGCCCCCTGCCTCATGAGCGTACCCCGGACGTACTCACTTTTCTGCGGGTCGGGTTGATCATCCAGCCATTCTTTGACTACATGCCGTCCCCAGTTGGACCATTTTTTATCCTGCGAGATGGCATGCAACCCGAAGCATGACAGGTTGCAGAAATCCACATTGTTGCGCTTGCCCCGCGCGTGCAGTTCGCCGTTCAGCAGCAGGTATTCTTCCTCATTATCCTCGAACATACGCAGGGTACACGACTTATCGCACAACTTGCACGTTCGGCAGCGGGTGTCCATGGCATGTCGAGCCGGCAGTACAGCGTCGGATTTAAGCACGGCGGTGGTCACAACCGAGCCCAGGTAGACCGCAGCTCCGAACTCCCTGGTGACTACATTGCCGGAGAGCCCGAAGGTGCCCAACCCGGACACCACGGCGCCGAAACGGTGCGAGAAGCTGGGACGTGTGCAGAACGGATCCAGCGCCCGGCGATAAGTGTTATTAGCCGGCACGGCTTTTGCCTTATAACCCAGACTCCCGATGTAACCGGCAATCTCAGCGGCTATGCGGTGCACCCGCTGGTTCATGCGTGCCTGGTCGATATTATGCGGCCCTGATGACTTTTTACCCAAAAAGTCGTAGATAGCAGGAACATTCATGGGCAAGACCAGCGATACAACCGATTTAGCTCCCCTCAGGGTATAACCGGGATCAAGCGAGGGCGGACCGTCCAGCCTCTCCGGCCCGGCTATGCCGACCAGGCCGGCGCCGGCCTTGAGAGCAAATTCCCTGATGCTTTCTTCAATATTTTTCATGACTGCTACTCCTATAGAAATATGTCGGATTCAGTATTGCACGTACTACCGTCCCGCGAACATATTACGCGGATTATCAACCATCATCTGACTGATCTGCTCATCCGTCACACCGGCCACTTTCAGCGCCGGAAGTATGTCCCTGGCAACATGGTCGATTTTCCAATTGGAGATTTCTGCGGTGATCTGCCCCGGCACAGCCTCCAAAAAGGGACGTCCCAGCCAGTAAGTGACCGTATCCTGGGAGAGCATGATCCGATCAGCGTGCCCTCGTTTACACAGATCAGCGATATTGCCTACATTTTGCTTGTCCGAAAGATAGTTCAATCCGAGCTGGTCAAACCCCACCTTCAGCCCCCTGTCGATAATGGCCTGGTGGTATCCGATATCAGCGTTATTGGAGACATGCCCGATCATGACTTTGCTGAGGTCGGCGCCTTCCCTAACGAAAAGGCCAGCCTGCGCTATGCCGCCACCCGGCCCCTGCGTATGTGTGATAATAGGCACACCGGTGGCCTTCTGTGCCATCACCGCCGCCCGCAAGACAGCCTCCTCATAGGGCGTGATCGTATCGCTCGACGCGACCTTGATGACGCCCGCCCGGATGCCGGTTGTGCCGATACCTTCCGTTATTTCCTTAATGAACAGTTCAGCCATCATTTTGGAGATATCCTGTCCGAACTGCGCCTTGACCTCCCAGTAGCCGGGGGCCCCACCGCGCTCGTAGTACAGTCCGGTGGAGCAGACTATGTTCATCAGGGTCTTCCTGCTCAATCCCCTGTAAAGCTCAGGATCCCGGCCGCAATCGTTTGGCGTGGCATCTATAATGGTGTTGATCCCCACTGCCCTGGCCAGCAGGCAGGCGTTCAGGCCGGCCTGCATGGCAGCGCCCCGGTCATAGGGGGCGATCGTGTCATCCGCATACCATCCGGCCCGGCTGAAAACGAAGTGCTCATGCACCAGCACCTGGCCGAGCTGGTCGGGAGAAAGAGGCCCCAGCACCGTATTGACCATACCCGGAGGCGTAGGTTTAATGGCAACCACCCCCTGTTCCCGCGCCTGCCCGGGGGCCTGCTCCGTCGATATGGATGAGACCGAAGGTATGCATCCTGCAACCGTGATCGCGGCAACGAGTAGCAGCACGAAGATACCGACGGGACTTGCCAGCGGGAATCTATGTGTATTTAGTCTCTTCACTTTAAACGTTGGCTCCTCATATAAACCGGGCTGCGTCGAGGTTCAGCCGGCCTTTTTGCCCTTCTGAGCATCGATCTTGTCCCTCATATATTTGAAACCGGGAGTTATGTTCTCAGTCAGACTCTGCGGAAGCAGCGTCCTGGCCGGCTGGCCCATGTTGAGCGGCCCGCCGGTTTTAAACAGGTCGCGGTCGACATCGAAAATGAGCCCGGCCGGTATGCCGATGGCTATCTCGTAGTCATAAGTCCCCGAAAAAGAGCGGTCACCCATGCCGGGTATGACCACCTGTGGGACTCCCGTCATGAAAGGTATCAGGCCGCCCTTCAGGCACGGCTCGGCAAAGCCTTCAAATGACGAGGTGGGGAAATTGTCGCCTTCGTATGTAAGCGCGTGTATTATGTGCATTATATTCTCGCCGTTTCCGTATATCAGCACGCTGTCGGGCCTGGCCGGCGCGACATGCAGGGGAAAACAAACGAATCCCCTGTATTTCGACAGCTTCGACAGGTTGGCCTTGCCTACCATCTTCTGTCCGTGCTCGATTCTCTTTCTCTCGGCCTCCTCGTTTTTATGCCACCCCTGGATAACCTGGCTCTCCACCAGTACGTCGGCGGGGATATCAACCCACCTGTGCATGGCTGTGGCTGGTGTGCAGAAATTATCATCCGCGGTCATAGCCATGACAAAGCCGAAGCGCCTGGAATAGGTGAAAGCCTGGCAAAGACTGCCTTTCTGCCCCAGCGCCGAAGGCCTCAGGCTCCCCTGCGGTATCTCACCTTCACTTTTTATATACTTGATACCTACCGGGTAAGATGCCAGGTGAAGCCGGTCGTAAATTCGCCTGCCGGCCCTGCGGTAACTTTCCAACTTAACCATAATCTCCGTCCTTCTCAACAATTTATTGCCGGCCCCGGTGGATAACGCCGGATTATTTCAAAGTAAACGTATTGAGTATCTCCATGTACTTGTCCTCGTTGTACATGGCAAAGATCGATGTCAGTGTGACCGTGATCTGGTAGTCCCCTCTGACCACCCCCAGCGACAGCCCGCGCATATCGAATTTTGCATCGTTATGATACCAGGATGTAGCGCTGATCTTGCCAGTTGTCTTGCCGTCCTTCAGGATTATCTCTTTCAGTGGTGTGATCTTGATGTCCGAGCCGCTGCCCGCCTTGATCAACTCGATGGCCTGCTCCTGCGCTCTACCGCTGTCGAAAATATTGATTGTCAGCACCGGTATCCTGCCCCCGACCAACGGTCCGACTGCGTTGAAAATCATTGTGCCCGTTTCCTTGGTTTTGTCCTCTTTGAAGTTGTCCGGGTACCGCAGGGAGAAACCGTACTGGTCGTTTGTATATGTCAGCGGACTGAATGAAAGCTCTTCACTATCACCGGCAGGCGCCTGCGCGCAGCCGGCCGCTAAGGCCGTGTAAATAACAATAGTGACTAAAGCCAGATGCAGTACGAAACGCTTAAACATTCCTCACTCTCCATACATAATCTTCTTCCGCAGTGAGATCTATTGCTCTTTCACACCGAACTGCTTCTCATTGTCAGCCAGGTCAGCCTGCGATGAAGCCTTGAGGGCGGCCCTCAGCGGTTCAAGAAACTGTGTCACTTCCGACTGTGCCTCAACCTGCTGCGATGTAGCCTGTTCCATGCTGTCTGCCAGCGCCACCCCGTCCATTTTCTGCGGCGTTATACCCAGCAGGGAAACGACGGTGGGAGCTATATCGGCCAACCGGGCCGGTGTATTGAGCTTCACCCCTTTTTTGACGCCGGGCCCGGCTATGATGAGAGGTATATGCTGGTCGTTCCAGGTGATGGTCTCATGGCTGCTGAGCATCGGCTTGGCGCCGAGAATCGACCAGTCCTGCCTCCAGTTCTCCTTCTCTATCAAAGTAAAGTCGGCGCTGCAGGGGCCGGTATCCGTGGATTTCAGATATCGGAAGCAACTGTCCAGGTCCCCGGTTATCAGGCCGGCTGAGGACGGGGCCGGCTCGGTGGTCCAGCTCCCGTCAGGTTTCTGCACATGGATGTAGGCGCCTTTAATGCCGGGTATGCCGGCCTTGATTACGTTGTCAACGGCTTCGGCAGTCTTTGAAGGGTCGAAGAGCAGCGTCTCAGGATTCTGTACCTGCACCTTGGTACCGGTTTTGACTATCTCAGCATCGACGGCTTTCTGCGGTATGGTGTGCAGTGTGGGCGTCATGCCATGATCGGCGACAACCACCCAGAGGGTCCGGTCGAAAATGCCGGCCCTGCTGTAGGCCTCCATCAGGCGGCCGATCTGCCTGTCGGCATTGCTGACACAACTTCCCATGACCGCGGGATCGTTGATCGATAGGCTCCAGTGGCCGGCTTCATCGGTCTCAGAGAGGCTGAGGTAGAGTACCTGCGGCCTCTCTTTTTCAAACAGCTTCAGCGCTACGTCTGTCGCCCAGGTATCGGCGTCCCAGCCGCTGTCTTTAGGCCGGTTCAACTTCGGGTCCTTCAGGAACTCCGGCGGGGCCATATGGCCTTTTACACCGCTTACCTCGAACCTGTCCGGCGATTCCGCTTCCGGATTGACTACTCCGGCGGCATTCAGGAAAAGGATAAAGTCGCTGTCATCGGCTGCCATGGATGCCACAGCGTAGAACTTACCCGATCCCACCGCGGCAACCCTGGCTCCCGGGAACTTCTGCTTATACAGCGACCCGATGCTGGCGACATCGTTGCTGCTTATCATCCTGTTGTAATCCCCCGTATACACGTCATCCCAGTAGGTGTACCAGTAGGCCAGCCCGGTCTTGGGATTTCTCCACAGGAAGTTGAGAATTCCGTGCCGCCTGGGAAAGGCGCCCGTTGTGATAGTTGCGTGGCTGGGAGGCGTAACATTAGGATTCTGACCGACCCAGGCATCGGTATAAGTAACTCCCCCGTCAGCCAGCTTCTTGATATTAGGTATATCGGCGATACTAAAATAATCGGGACGGCAGGCGTCGATAACTATAACCACCACGTACTTCTGGTCAGGCTGTTCCGACACCGTCTGCCCCGGTGTACAGGCCGGAAGGAGAGTACACAGCAACGCGACCAGTACAAATATCAATCCCGCTCTATTTTTCACCTGGCCCTCCTTAATATTGAGGTTTTTACTCGAGGCCTTCGCAGTTATCAAAAAGCGCGAACTGCAGCATTCTCACCGCGGTATCTTCATATTTGGCGAGATCATCGCCCTGCCAGACCAGACACAGTTTGGTTATCCATTGCAGCAGGCCGCCCATGAGAACAGCAGCGATGTCCGTATCATAGTTGCGCAACTCGCCTCTATCATGGCACCTCTTCAAAAAGCGCCGGATCTCTTTTAGCGCCAGTGGATTCCCGATTGTCGCTACTTTCCTGTTTTTTGCATAGCCCAGGCGCAGGTCCAGCAGCACGACCAGGTCCCGTTCCCGAGACGCCAGCTCAAATCCGGCATGCACAGCCTTTTTAAGCCCCAGCCCGCTGTCAGAGTGAGCCAGGTGGGGCACAATAGCTTCCAGCATCATCGCATAATATGAGTCTACCAGAGCCTCCAGTATGGCCAGCTTGGACCTGAAATAGAGATAAACCGTACCCTTGGCAACGCCCGCCAGTCTGGCAACATCCTCCATACGCGCCTTCTCGTAACCCTGCTCCCGAAAAACCTTACGGGCCGCCCTGAGTATGTCCTCCCTGTGCTTTGGATCCGACTGCTTCGACATCTTCAAATAAATGACTGACGGTCAGTCATACACCCCATTTTATCATTTATAAACGTGCTGTCAATACCGTCCCTGCAAACAGTCAGCGGGTTATTCAATCAGTTTTCTTGGCCGGCACGGCTGACTCACAGGGCACGCCCACCGAGCACAGCCCGCAGCCGTAGATGAAGATGTGGTAATTCTTGTTACAGTATGACAGTGTTTTAGACACCCTTTGGTAACAGGCCTCCTTATCGTGCCCCTTCTCGCCTATAGCTCCCACCGGGCATTTGGTGGCGCATTTAAGGCACTTGGTGCCGCTATGCTGCAGGCAGCCCGCGTGAATGTCGCCGGGCCTTGACCTGGCGGGCTTCAGTTTCAGGTTCACGACAAAGCTCCCGCAGCGGTGTGCGGCCCCCTTCTCAGTGATGAGGAAATCGTGCATGCCGAAAGTCCCCAGCCCCGCCGCATAGGCGATGTGGCGGTGTGACCAGGGAGAGGCCCAACCTACTATGGGATAGCGTTGTTTCCTGAAAAGCGGCGTCGCGTCGGGTGAGATGGCCAATATCCCCCTGCCCATCAGGTAAGATACGATCTCCCTGACCATGGCCTGGCTGAATATCTCGCCCAGCAGCCTGGTCTGCGCCCAGCGCTCGGACGGCCACTCGCTCATAGCTGCGTTCTCCTCCCTGGTTATACCGGTTATGGGAAGGATAAACGAAACAACGCTGAGGTCTTCAGCCGCGGGGGCGGGTACGCCGTTCCTGGCAGCCTGCCAGGCCATGATGGCGGCCGGCGTGAAGTGGTGCGGTCCGATGATACGTTTGTAATCAGTAAACAGCGGATCTTCTCCGCGTACAAAATCCACCAGCGGTGAATCGAATATCCGTTCGCCGCTAAAGGGATACTCCATGCTGTTCATAGGATGGCTTGCCACCTTCTGCGCTATGCTGTCGATGAACCATTGCTCATCCATGGCCGGGCCGCCATCGGTATGCTTATAGGCCTTGTTCAACAATGGCTGCTGCGGATGCCCCATGCCCCGCATCTCCCCTATGGCGCTTTTAATGCCCCTGGTATCGGTGATGAAAGATAATCTCCTGTAGCCTTTTATCACTGTCATCTTACACATCTCCCGTAGCCGGCTAACTCACTCCGGGAAAACCGTCGGCACTGCCTGGGTCGCAGCTGAGAGTTCACGCGTAGCTCCGGTCGCCCTCATGACTTTGCCGATATTGCCTGATAACTTCAATTGCCGGGTAAGCAGCGCCTGGGTCGCATCGAGCTTCTTTTCCTTGATCTTCTTCCAGATGGCCAGATTCCCCGCAATGGTAAACTCAGGCTTGTATTTATCCTTGTCCTTCTCCTCGACAATTTCCGCGCTCCTGCACCTGCCATGCCACAGATCTAAGTACATGTATCTCCGTTCAGTCACCGGCCCACCCGGTTCCAATATAAAATAAAAATCACCTTCCCAATCCCTGGCCGCCTCCTCGTACTTTTTACTCCCGTTGATAGCCGCTACAAAAGCATTAAGCCACTCCTGGCTGCCAAACTCATACATCTCTTCCCTCCGGCTCATCGTTAATTTATGTCCATCAGCTATCCGCGGTTACCCCCATCTTGCGCAGGTCAGCCCTCAATATTTTGCCCAGAATATTCCTCGGCAGAGTATTTGTAAACTGTACCTTGCCGGGTGTTTTAAAGGAAGGCAGGTGCTGCCTGCAGTGCTCTATGATTTCGGCCTCAGTGCACTGCTCTCCCTGCCTGAACACGACGAAAACCTTTATCTGCTCACCGTATACCCTATCCTTGAGGCCCACGCAACCTGCTTCCAGCACCTTGGGATGTTTGCAGATAACATCTTCGACTTCCCTGGGCGACACATTCTCCCCGCCGCGGATGATTATGTCCTTTTTCCGGTCGGTGATATAAAAGTAGCCTTCCTTATCCATATAGCCGATATCACCGGTGTGTAGCCAGCCGTTTTTGAGCGTCTCGGCGGTCTCTTCGGGCATATTCCAGTAACCTTTCATCACCGCCGGACCCCTGATGACCAGCTCGCCGGTGCTTTCCGGTGGCAGCTCGCGGTCCTCGCTGTCGAATACCTTCATCATGTTGCACTTGAGCATGTTGACGCCGATGGAACCGATTTTGGGAGGGCGCGTGGTCGGATTTCCCGAGGTGGTGGCGCCGGACTCCGTTAGGCCCCATCCCTCGTGTATATGCACGCCCGTCTTCTCCTGCCACTTCTGCGCAATGTTTACATCAAGCACTGCAGCCCCCGAGTTGCAGTACTGAAGTGAGGAGAGATCATACCTGTCGAAGTCGGGTTGGTCCAGTAAATGAACATACATGGTAGGCACCAGAGCAATATATCCCACGCGCATATCCTGGATAAATTTGAGTGCGTCCGCAGGATTCCACCACTTCATCACCACGTACCTGGCCCCTACCAGGCTGCCGAAATTCATGAAGGACAGACCGTATGAATGGGAAAGCGGCAGTACCGCCAGGAACAGCACATTGCGGTCGTGTCCCGTGACGACCTGCACGTGCTCCTCGATCTCATACGTGCGCTTGTTGAGATCCCGATGAACGCTGCGCAGGGTCGTGGAAGAGCACATGGCAGTGAAATCGGCGAAGCTCACGGCGTTGATCCACAGGGAGTAGTGCGTGTGCATGACGCCCTTGGGATTGCCGGTCGTACCGGATGTGTAGATAAGCGCCGCCAGGTCGTCGCCATCCATGTCCTCCACCTTCAATTCGCTGCTGGAGCTTTTAAGCAACTTTTCCAGTGATAGGGTCCCCGGCTCGTCGTCCTTGTCGATCAGGATTATATGTTTGAGCCCCGGCGCATTTTTCTGTGCCTCCCTGATCCAGGGCAGATAATCAGACGTCGTGATCGTTACGCCGGCACCGCAGTCCCTGTAAATGTGGGATATCTGGTCCGGCCGCAGTATGGGATTCATGGGCACGGCTACAGCGCCGATTTTATATGCGGCATAGAATGCGCAGCCGATCTCAGGGCAGTTGGGCAGTTGAGTGACCACGCGGTCTCCCCTGCCGATGCCGATCGATTTGAGCGCATTTCCAAGGCGGCTGCACATATCGTCCAGTTCCACATTGGTGTACCATCTCCCCTCGAAATAACAGCACTCATATTCCCCGAACTTCCTGATACCTTCAACAACAATGTTGGCCAGGTTCATGCCTGCACCTCCTCATGAAATTTACTGCAATCTGCCTGATTAACAGTCTGTGATAATACTGCACAGCCGCAGCAGACTCAAACCTAAGTGGGATTATAACTGACTGACAGTCGCTTATTCTAACAGAAGGGTATCAGTAGTCAAGTGTCTGCCAATCCCGAAAAGGGCGCGGGCGCTGATGCCGCCGCTTTAAATAATCGCCTTTACATTTAAGCTGGCGATGATTTACTATTTACGGCAGGCTCGGCCGGCCCGGTTGAGTTCTCTGAAGGGCGGCGTCTTTATTAAGCATCAGACCAGATTACTGATTCAGATAAACCAGAGAGGAGGTTACAATGCATCTGCCCGGTATGCTGGAGGCCAGAGCCTCCACAATTGGCAACAAACCAGCCATCATTTTCAAGGACCAGTCTGTAACTTACAGCCAGCTGCTGGCCAGGGCGCAGAGATTTGCGCATGCGCTGCATGGACTCGGTATCAGACCTGATGACAAGGTCGCCATCATGCTCAACAACTGCCCGGAGTTCATCGTGACCTATTTCGCCTGTGCCTACCTTGGGGCTGTGGCTGTGCCGGTCAATATCTTCTACAAGGAGCGCGAGCTGGAATACCTGCTGCGGGACAGCGATTCGGTAGCGCTGGTTGCAAACCCGGCCTTTGCCGAGCACTACAGCAAAATCACAAACAAGCCTCCCCTCTTCAAACACCTGATCGTAAACGGCGCCTACCGCGAGGGGTTGGAATTCTCCAAGCTTGAGGCAGGGGCACCGTCATCTCCTTTCAAAGCCCTCTGCAAAGAAGACAGTGTAGTCGAGATCCTCTACACATCGGGCACTACCGGAGAACCCAAGGGCACCATGCTGACTCATGCCAACCTCTTCTTCCACGCCGATATCATCGTCAAACTGCTCAAACTGGGGGACAACGACCGCGCCCTCATGGTGGTGCCGGCCTTCCACGGCTTCGGCATCACCGTGATTCTCTGCTCGCTGGTGACCGGTTCCTCATTCGTACTGCTGGACCCCTTTAATCCGGTCGAGATCTTCGAGCAGATCGAGAAACATAAGATCACCTTCCTGCCCATGGTGGTAGCCATGTATTTCATGCTGATCAACCACCCGGACCGCAGCAAGTATAACCTCTCATCACTGCGCATCGGCATCTCGGGTGCTTCGGCCATGCCCGCCCAGCTTATGAAAGACGCCTCCAGCGCGCTCAATATCAAGATACTCGAGGCCTGGGGACTGACCGAATGCTCCGCCTCCGCCACCATGCAGCGCTCGGACCTTACCTACAAGGAGGGCAGCGTGGGACTGGCCTACCCGGGAGTAAAGGTGGGCGTCATGGACGAGTCGGGGAAGCTGCTGGGAGCGGGGGACGTGGGTGAACTGGTAATCCAGGGCCCGCTGGTGATGAAAGGCTACTATAAAAAGCCGAAGGAGACAGCCGAGGCGTTGCGCGGCGGGTGGCTGCACACGGGAGATATGGGGTATTACGATAAGGACGGTTACTTCTTCATGGTCGACCGCAAAAAGGAGCTGATCAATGTGGGAGGCGAGAAAGTCTTTCCCCGCGAGGTGGAGGAGATCATGTATAAGCATCCTTCGGTAGCCGATGCGGTCCTGGTGCCTCAGAAGGATGCCAAGCTGGGCGAGATACCTGTCGCCATCGTAGTGCCGCGGCCCGGTGTGACATTGACTGAGAAAGATGTCACCGATTATTTAAGCGATAAGCTGGCGCGCTTCAAGATACCCCGGCGTGTCTATATACTTCAGCAGGTGCCGCGTAGCCCTGTGGGCAAAATACTCAAGAAGGAATTGGTTAAAATGCTGGAGTCCGGCCAGATCGGGCCGTAAGAGGCAGCTTATTATTATAAACAGCGCGCTCAGGGACGCGGTCTGGTTCGCCTGATCGCAGGGCGCGGTTTCAAGGGCGGAGCTTCGGGCTTTCCCTGTCTCGCTTTAGTACCCAGGGCTATAGCCAGTCCTGCCTCCTGGCACTTCTGTATATACTGATCCAGCGTATACTCTTTCCTCAGGTGCCAGCGCTTCAGTGCCCACATATGTTCCAGCATCAGTATCTGATAGGCCGCCAGCCCGGCATCTGTAACTTTGAATTCCCCGGCTTTGCACCCCTCCTCGATTATCTTCTTTATCAGTTCATTGGACTTATATTCCTGCTCAATGAGCTGGTCGAGTTGCTTGCGCCCCATCGTCTTCGACTCCCTGTACCAGAACAGTATCATGTCCTGAATGCTGTCGATCAAAGTCAGGCCTTCTTTTATCTTGCGCTTTAACGCCTCTGTGCTGGATATCCCGGGCAACTGACTGCGTATCTCCTCGTCGTATTCCTCGAAGGCGCCGGTGGTCATCTCCACGAAAAGATCGAAAAAGTCCTCTTTTGACTTTACGTAATAGTAAAGATTGGACTGGCTGAGGCCGCAGGCCTGAGCTATCTGGCGCGTTGTGGTCTGCGCGTAGCCGTTCTTATAAAAGACCGCTGCCGCTGTACGCAATATCTGCTGCAGACGTTCGTCCCTGTGGTTATGCCTCTTAGTATTTACAGCCATCCACGTATTACCTCATAATTTATAAACGCCCTCGTCTATCTGTCTTTTTATGGCATCCGTCAGCGGCATGTAGTCCTCCGCGCCGGGAAGCAATACGTAAATCGGATCGCCAATACTATTAATATCGTAGCCTTCCTGTTTCAAGTTTTCCTTCTTGAACTTCATGCTGGGTGTCTGTTCAAGCTCCTCTTTGATCCTGATGAACCGTGGAACAGCGAAGCTGGCGAGTTCGCTTTTCAGCATCACGGCCAACGACTTGAAATCAAAATCCTCCGGACTCGTATTCAACAGGACGACGGCAGCCATCCCTGCCCTGCCGTCATTATTGGGGATCGCGACACCATATACGGCCGACATATATATCTGCTGACAGGAATCGAGCACGGACTCCACTTCCGTGGTTGAAATGTTCTCACCATGCCAGCGATAGGTATCGCCCAGCCTATCGACAAACTGCCGGTGGCCGTATCCGACATTGCGCATCATATCGCCGGTATCGAACCAGCAGTCGCCATTGACGAAGACGTCATGCAACAGCTTTTTCTCGGTCTCTGCCTTACTGGTGTAGCCCAGCAGCGGCTCAGATGCGGATACCTCGAACAGCACCAGCCCTACATCGCCGTAATCGCATTTCTCCATGAAGCCATCTTTATTGCGTATGGGTAAGTTGGCATCGATATCGTATTTGACCACGGCATTATGCTTGACGGCGCGGCCTATGGTACAGTCGAAGTTGTACTGATTGACGAAACCGCTGGGCAGCTCCGCAGCGCCATAAAACTCGTTGACAAAGGGGATATAAAAGCGCTTTTTAAAAGCCTTCCAGATCTCAGGGCGAAGGCCGTTACCAAACATGCCTTGAACCGGATTGGCCGCATCGTCCGGCTTTTCCGGCTGGTTCATCAGGTAACGGCATAGCTCTCCGACATAGCAGAACCGGGTAGCCCTGAACTTGCGGGTATCGTTCCAGAAATGACTCGCACTGAACTTCCTCCTGATTGCAATTGCGGCGCCGGCCAGTACCGTCGGCGGCCAACCCGCCACCAGCGCCGTGTTATGGAAGAACGGCAGGGGTATATATATGGTATCGCTCTTCTGCAGGTCCATGGTCATCTGGAAGGCGTGCGCATTCTCTACAAGCGTCTTGTGCATCACCATAGCTGCCTTGGGCATTCCTCCTGTCGTGCCGGAGGTAAAGATCAGGTGGCAGGGATCGTTAATGCCAACTTTGCCTGTAGTGGCGGGATTGTCTGCCGAAATATCCTGTATAGATCCCCGCAGGTCGTTCATGCCCTCTGGTACTGGTGTAATCCCCTGATCTGATAGATAATATATGTGATGGCCGTCCGTTCCCTCTATTTCCGGCCTGGCCTCGTTATATAGCTCGAAATGCTCCTCTCCCACGATGATAGCCTTGGCCGGATTTAACTTAAGAGCGTGGGCCAATGTCTTGCCCCGCCAGCCGGTGTTCAGCATAGAGGAGACAGCTCCTATTTTGGCCATCGCTACATGCAGTTGCAGCAGCTCTACCCGATTGGCCAGCAACATGCAGACGATGTCCCCCTTCTTTATACCGTTTTCAAGAAAGTAGTTGGCATAGCGGTTGGCTCCCTCGTTGAATGCCCGGTATTTGATGTGCGGGACAATCACCTGGGAGAGCCCCACCGGGTCGTCCCTGTCATCCCATTTAACTGCTATCCTGTCCGGATATTCCGCAGCCGTCTGCTCATGCAGCACTCCCCAGCTCATGCCGCCGTGCTGCTTGGCCTTACTGATCACCTCGACAAAGCGCTGGTAAAAAACCTGCGGCGGATACGGTTCCATGGTATTTATGTAGTCCATTTGCCGCTGGAACTCCTCTGCAGAGATAACGTACCCGCTTTTGTTATGGCTGTCTGCTGTCATTTCATCTCCCCTTTATCAGCCGGTTATCTGTTCCTGCCCAATTTATCATGACTGGTGATCCAGTCGCTGGTGCCGTCCTTATTCACGCGCATGGCGCCCATCAGAGAAATCTCACCGGCCAGGGCGGTGGCCGCCACGATCTCTGCAAGCTTCTTGACCTTACCTTTGCCGTAGCAGTCCATCAGTTCGAGACACTCACGCTGGGTAGCCAGTCCGGTTCCTCCGCCATAAGTAGCCACGATCAAGGCCGGGATAGTGATTGAAAAATAGAAATCGCCTTCCCTGGTACACTCACTATAGGTTATGGCGGCCGCGCCCTCGGCAACGTTAGCCGCATCCTGGCCTGTAGCGATGAAAAGGGCGGTGATCCCGTTGGCGGAATGGCTGCCATTATTATTGGCGCCACATATATAACCTCCCAGGCACCCGATGTTGTGATAGAGCTCGAGCCTCCTGGGAGACTGGTTCAACTGCTCCCGCATAATAGTCTCCGGTATCCTGACCTCAGCGGTGACCCTCTTGCCCCTGGTCCTCAACACGTTAATAGCCGAATGTTTCTTGTCAGTGGAGAAATTGCCATCTATCATGTAGCGTCTTACCAGTGGATGCACTTTCCTTATCCACTCACACGCTACGAACGTGGCCTTCCCCGTCATGTTCTGCCCGGCAGCGTCCCCGGTAGTGTAATCGAAACGCGTATAAACGAACCTGCCGGCATGGTACTGCTCGATGGTGGTGAGTTTGCCCACGCTGGTAGTGCCCTCGGCCTGCTCTTTGATTTTCATGAAGTTCTCCTTCAGCCATATGCCGAAGTCGCGGGCCTCGCGGGCGTTCTCAAATATAAAAACCGGGGCACGTTGCATGGCCTCTTCCTGGACTGTTGTGATGGCACCGCCGCACTGTTTGATTATCTTCATACCACGGTTATAGCTGGCAACAAGCGTGCCTTCACAGGTCGCCATAGGCACATAGAACTCGCCGCTGGCATACTCCCCATTTACCAACAGTGGCCCGGCCAGACCGATGGGCACCTGTGCCACGCCGATGAAATTCTCAATATTCCCCGGCAGTATAGCCGGGTCAAATGAGTATTTATCTATATGCTTCAGCTTAACACCGGACGTATCTTGGAGGAACTGCTGACGTTTTTGAATTATTTCACCCGAATAATCATCGGTCTTGGATCTGGGTATTTTACTATCCATTAAATCACCTCCGGAAGCAGGTATTTATTCACGCCGCCCCATAATCAGGCCCGTTCAAGACAGCGTAGGGACCGTATATCAAATTATATCGGTCGATCGACCAAATTATAGACATACACAGAATTAGCTGTCAATACATTGAAATGGACTCTATACTGTTGCAACCCTGTTGACAATGATTTACTATTTACAGCAGTTGTGTCCGATGAACAAATAACCATCAAAGGGGTGAAAGATGAGCGAAACCGCGACTCCCGCCAAGACTGAGAAGAAGAGGGCCATAAACCGCCTCAAGACCGTGTATCCCCTGCGCAATGTTGTACAACAGGATTATGTTAACACGCTGCAGGCCAGCAGCGAGGGCAAGCCGACCGTATGGTCGATGCTCAATTACTGGGAGGGTGACCTCCCTCTCAAGGCCATGGACCTGAACATAGTCTACCCCGAAAATTATGCCACACTGCTGGCAGCCTCCGGCGCAGCCGAGCCGTTCCTGGATGCCTCGGACTCCGACGGCTTCCCCACCCACATGTGCGGCTACGGCAGAAGCACAATCGGTTATTCCTACCGTATGATGAAGGAGAACGGCGGCAAGATTCCCCCCGACGCGCCGCTGGGCGGTATGGCCAAGCCGGCGCTGCTGCTCGGATCGGGAATTATCTGCGATGCACGTTTCAAGTGGTTCCAGGCACTGGCTAGGTATTTCGACGCCCCCGAATGGTGCCTCGAAATGCCAATGATGTCCACTTTCGAAGGCACAGAGCCTGACCTCGAGGAGTACCAGGTTAAATTCCTGACCAAGGAAGTAAAGGACTTCATCTCATTCCTGGAAAAGCTGCTGAAAAAGAAGATGGACTGGGCCAAGCTGGAGGAGCTGATCGACCTGGCCACTAAAATTCACGAGACCACCTACCGGATCAGCGAGGCCCGCAAAGCCATTCCGGGGCCCATGCACAGCACGGATTTCTGGAGCAGCATGCCGCCCGCCCTCTTTTTCGCCGGCGATATGAAGATATCGCTGAATCTGTACCAGGATATGCTGGCCGAAGTGCAGGAGCGCGTGAAGAATAAGGAATCGGGCATCAACTACCCCGAGAGATACCGGCTGATCTTCGCGGAGCTCCCGCCCTGGCACAGTCTGAAGATCTTCGACAACCTGGCCGAGAAAGGCTGGAATTTCGTCTTTGAGAGCTTCGGCTACCACAACACCAGGCCGCTCGATTTGAGCAAAATCAGCGATCCCTGCGAGAAGCTGGCACGCTTCTCGCGCAATTTCTGGTTCAACGTCTTCCCCGATGCCAAGAAGGACGGTATCTCCAACCCCGTCGTGGAGACCTACCTCAAGATCGCCCGGGGTTACAAGGCCGACGGCTTTTTCATGCACCCGCTCCTCTCCTGCCGCGCAGCCAGTTGCAGCCTCAGGACAGTGCAGCACTTCGAGCAGGAGAATCTGAATATACCCAGCCTGTGGGTTGAGGGCGATATCATCGATAAGCGCGTCTTTAATCCTCAGGAGGTCCTTGCCAAGGCCGAGGCCTTCGAGCAGACCATGGACCACTACAGGAAGGTCAGGAAATCCAAGGGCCTGGACTGGTAAGCTGAGAATAATAAAAACCGGGAGATTGAGATGGTAATAGCTACAACCAAGGGGCTTTCCAGGGCACACGAGATTTACGCGGACAGGGGGCAGCGGGTGCGCGAGCTGCGCAAAGCCGGCAAGAAGATCATCGGCTACATCTGCCTCTACCCGCCTGTCGAGATTATCAGCGCGCTGGGCATGGTGCCTTTCCGCGTTTTCGGCGATATGAGCGAGCCCATCACAGCGGCCGACCAGGTATCCACCACGGTCGTCTGTCCGTTCCTGCGCAGCATCATCGACCTGGGGCTAAAAGGCAAATTCAACTTCCTGGACGGCATCGTCGGAGCGCATACCTGCGATATCGGGATGACCCTGGTTATCTCATGGCGTGATTATGTCAAGGATGCGCCCTTCACCCACTTGATTGATGTGCCGCACACCGACCACGCACCGGCTGTCGATTATTTCGAGGGGCAGATAAACTCCTTCAAGCGCCACCTTGAGGAATTCGCCGGTGAGAAGCTGACAGATGATAAACTCAAGAAAGCCTGCGAGCTACATAATAAACAGCGCAAGCTGGTAAGGGAGCTTTACGACCTGCGTAAATCAGACCCGCCCCTGCTGACCTCGATGGAGAATATCGAGGTGCTGGTAGCTCTTTTCAGCCTGCCCGTGGATGAGGGCAACGATCTCCTGGAAGACGTGATCAAAGAGATCAAGGGGCGGAGTATAAAGCCGCCCAGGAAGAAGGCGCGCCTGCTAGTGTGGGGCCCTGTTTTCGACAATACCTCGCTTTACGAACTCATAGAGAGCGCAGACGCCAGCGTTGTGGTTGACGATACCTGCGTCGGCACCAGGGCCTTCTGGGCTGATGTTAAAGCACCTTACAACCTGCACGCCCTGGCGCAGCGCTACCTGGTCGACCTCAAATGCCCGCGGACCTACCGCGATACCACGCACCATGAGCTCGAACGCAATTACGACAAAGACCTGGACAGCAGGTTCGACTATATCAAAAGGGCCGTCACCGACTGGCATGTGAACGGCGCCATCCTTCAGAGCGTCAAATACTGCGATACGCACGGCTACGAAGTGCCAAACCTGAGGCACTACTTCGATACGCTGGGCATACCAAGCATCTATATCGAGCACGATTACAGCGAGCGGTCGCTGGCGCCCATTAAAACCAGGATTGAGGCCTTCCTCGAGACGCTGGGATAAGGTAGCGCTGTGCCCGGCATAGACAACCAGACTTCACACCTTTATTTCGCCGGCATCGATATCGGCTCTACCATGTCCAAGGCAGCCGTGGTGGACGCCGAAGGCAGGATGCTCGCCTACGTTGTCGGCCAAACCGGAGCCCAGCACCGCCTGCGCGCCAACAAGCTCATGGAGGATACCCTTCATAAGGCCGGGCTGCCGCTTTCGGACATCGCCTATATCATCTCCACCGGTTACGGCCGCGTCAATGTACCCTTTGCAGACAAGCAGGTGACCGAGCTGACCTGCCATGCTAAAGGTGTAGCCGCCCTGTTTCCCGATGTAAAAACTGCCATTGATATCGGGGGTCAGGACGCCAAGGTGCTAAAAATTAAAAATGGCCGCCTGGTGGATTTTCTAACCAACGATAAATGCGCTGCCGGCACAGGCCGCTTTCTTGAAGTGGCAGCCGAGACGCTTGGACTGGAGCTCAACGAGATGGGGCACATCTCATTGCAGTCAGATAAACCAGTCAAGATCAACAGCCTCTGCACCATTTTCGCCCAGCAGGAGATCATTTCGCGTCTCTCGGCGGGGGAAGCCCTGCCGGACATACTGGCTGGCGTCTATATCGCCATCGCAACACGCGTGGTCAAGCTGGCGCGCCAGCTCAAAGTGGAGGTGCCCGTGGTCTTCACCGGCGGCGTGGCTAAAAACGCCGGTATGGTCAAAGCTATGCAGGATGTGCTGGGTGTGCCCGTGCTGATACCCGATGAGCCGCTCATTACCGGCTGCCTGGGCGCAGCCATCCTGGCGCGCGACGAGGCCTTCAAGCTGGTGCAGCGCGGTGAGTATCAGGCGCACCGCGACAAAAAGCTCACCGAGGCCCGCATAGATTTCGGGGAGAAATCCAGATGAGCGCTTATTACCTTGGTGTCGACATCGGATCGGTCGGAGGCAAGGCTGTTATTATAGATGATAACCGGGAAATTATTGCCTCATCCGTGTTACCGTCGGGCACAAACTACTCCACTACTGCTGCCGCACTCAAAGAAGAGGTCCTGAACAGCGCCGGACTTAAGACGGCGGACATCAAAGCCAGCGGCTCCACGGGCACGGGCGGACGTAATGCGACGGCGGACAGCTATCACGGCGTCATTGTCTGTGATGCCCGTGGTGTCAACCTGATCTTTCCCTCGGCCCGCACCATCGTCGACATCGGCGGGCAGGGCAGCCAGCTGATCGACATCGACGAAAATGGCCAGGTCATAAACTTCAATATCTCCGAGATATGTGCGACGGGAAGCGCGCGCCTGCTGCAACTGTTAGCCCGCATACTGCAGTTGAACATCGAGGACCTGGGGCCGCTGTCGTTGAAATCCACCAGGCCGTCCAGCTTTTCCACCTCCTGCACGGTATTTCTGGAGACTGAGGTCATCACCCGCATTGCGCAGGGCGATAAACCCGAAGATATTCTGGCCGGCATCCACCGCTCCATTGCCGATAAGGTGAGCGCGCTGGCCCGCGGCGTGAATATCCGGCCGGAAGTGGCCGTCATCGGAGGAGGCGCGCTCGATATCGGCCTGGTGCGGAGCATCGAGGATAAGCTGGGGACGAAGGTGCTGGTACCGCCAAATCCCCGCATCATCGCCGCCCTGGGTGCGGCACTGATCGCAAGAAACCATCCCGACCGATAAGCAGGGCACCAACCCATCTCCTCACACACGCCTCGCAATACTTCCCTTTTCCCATTTTATTTCCACAGTAATAGGGATTGACAACCGTTTTCAGCATATGTTATCTTATGCCCCGGGATATATTGACCAAGGCATATATATACTAAGGGTAGTACATTCCCCTAATAAATTATCAACCGGGATTATTTATATGTCCTTAAAGTACGGCCTGCTGGGATTTCTGAGCTACGGTCCGAGAACAGGTTATGACCTGTCAAAGATGTTTTTCGAGCCCCTGCGCCCTTCACTCAGCCAGATTTATCGCAAATTAACCGCACTGACTGAAGAAGGATTGATCGAATGTGAGAGAGTGGACCAGGAGAAGCTACCTTATAAAAACGTATTTACCATAACCGATAAGGGCAAATCCGAATTAAAAAAATGGCTCAAAGAGCCTCCCGAATTCATAGTCCCGCGTGAAACGCTTTTATTAAAGCTGTGGTTTGGCAGCCGGGTGAGTAAAAAAGACATTATTAATGACATTAAAAAATACTCAAAAAAATTAAAGAGCGACGTTGAACGTTACAAATCAACAGCCAGGCCGGCGATCGACATCGGCCTGTGGGGATCGGCGGGTCCGCTGGATAAGCTTTATTGGACGCTGGTTGTCGACCGAAGCATTGCACAATATGAGGCTTTGCTGGAATGGACCGAGTCCGTTGTAAAGCTTATTTCCAGTTTTGATGAATCAAATGATACTGTAAAACGGAAATAGCGCTGGCGCTGCAGAATCCGTGACGGATCCCGATCGCTTTATATAAATTATTTAGGAGGCTGCAAAGGTATGAATCTGGTTGTAGGTGATCTTTTACTTAACAGCGTTAACAAGTATCCCAAACGCAATGCTATCGTCGGTGAAGATGCCTCTTTTACATACGAGGAATTCAACCGCAGGGTTAACCGCATTGCCAACAACCTGCTGGCCAGCGGATTAAAGAAGGGCGACAGGCTGGGGATACTGCTGATGAACTGCTATCAGTTCATCGAGTTGATCATGGCCTGTGCCAAATCCGGCATCATCATGGTTCCGGTCAACTGGCGCTTCCAGGCACCAGAGATCAAGTATGTCATGGAAAACTCCGATGCCTGCGCCATGATACTGGGAGAGGAATTCATCCCGATTATGGAAATTGCGGCCAATGATATCAAACAGATACCGGCGGATAAATACTGGGTGGTAGGGAGCAAGAAATTCTGCAACGCGGGCGGCCTATATGAAGACCTGGTAAAAGCAGGATCCGCGAGTGAGCCCGATGTCAAAATCGATCCCGAGGATATCTTGTGCATAGGTTATACGTCGGGTACAACCGGCTTCCCCAAGGGTGCGGTCACCCTGCACAAAACGGGCGTTGAAACCGCGGTGGTAATGAACATTGAATTCGTAACCTCGTACATGGTCAACCTTATCGTCATGCCCACCTTCCATTCAAATTCCATCAACAATGTCATGGCCTCGTTTCTAAACGGCATGACCATCCATATCTATCACCTGCGCGGATTCAACGGCGAGGAGATACTGTCGATTATCGATAAGTACAAGGTCAATATCTCGAGCATGGTGCCGACCATGTACAACATTATCCTGGCATTGCCGGAGGAAGTACGCAGCAAATACGACGTATCGAGTATGACAACGCTGCTCTCCTCCTCCGCGCCGATATCGGCGAAAACCAAGACCGAGATACTGTCCTTTTTCAAAAACGGCAAGCTTTACGAGGGCTACGGCGCCACCGAGACGGGCGTGGTGACCGCCCTGCGGCCGGAAGACCAGCTCAGGAAATTGAGATCGGTGGGTCAGGCCGTTTTCGGCAAGCAGATTAAAATCTTGGACCCCGAAGGCAAGGAGATGGCGGTTGGTGAGATAGGTGAGATATACACCCGCGGTATCAATATTTTCCAGGAGTATTTAAAGAACCCCTCATCCACCAAGGCCGCCTTCCGCGGCGAATGGTGCACGGTGGGCGACATGGGATACGTCGACGAAGAGAACTACCTGTACCTGGTAGACCGAAAAAACGACATGATCATCTCCGGCGGCGAGAACATCTACCCCACTGAAGTTGAAAATGTCATCTACACGCACCCTTCAGTCAGAGAGGTGGCGATTGTCGGTGTCCCCGACGAGTTCTGGGGTGAGTCGGTCAAGGCAGTGGTTCTGCTGAAGGAAGGCATGAGCGCCACCCAGGAAGAGATCATGGAGTTCACCAAGGGAAAGGTCGCCAGCTATAAACGCCCGCGCTCCGTGGACTTCGTTACAGAGCTGCCAATGACTGCCACCGGCAAGATATTACGCCGCCTGGTCAAAGATAAGTACTGGCAGGGCAAGGAAAGTAGAATCATATAGTAACCGGTATTGAAGCTCCAGGTTTTTCTCTGCTTTATATGCACTATATTTTAAGAGTAATCGCATCTGCTTTCTTGCCAGGGGAATTCAACTCCATAAGGAGTGACAGATGAGTGAAACGGAAACCACCGTCAAGACCGGGCCGAAAAGGGCCATAAACAGGCTTAAGAGCATGTACCCGCTGCGCAACCTCGTGCAGCAGGACTACGTTAACACGCTGCAGGCCAGTAACGAGGGCAAGCCGACCGTGTGGTCCATGCTCACGATCTGGGAAGGTGATATCCCACTCAAGGCCATGGATATCAACATCATTTACCCCGAGAACTACGCCACGCTGCTGGCAGCCTCCGGCACGGCCGAGCCGTTCCTGGATGCCTCGGACTCCGACGGCTTCCCCACCCACATGTGCGGCTACGGCAGGAGCACCATCGGCTACTCCTACCGTATGATGAAGGAAAACGGCGGCAGAATACCCCCCGATGCACCGCTGGGCGGCATGGCCAGGCCGTCGCTGCTGCTCGGATCGGGCATCTTCTGCGACGCCCGTTTCAAGTGGTTCCAGGCGCTGGCCAGATACTTCGATGCTCCGCAATGGTGCCTCGAGATGCCGGTGATGGGCACTGCCGAGGGCACGGAAGAAGACCTCGAAGGGTACCAGGTGAAGTTTCTCGTTGAAGAGCTGAATGATTACGTCTCTTTCCTGGAAAAGCTTTTCAAGAAAAAAATGGACTGGAACAGGTTCGAAGAGCTGATTGAACGGGCAATTAAGATCCACGAGACTGTCTTCCAAATCAGCGAGACACGCAAGGCCATCCCCGGGCCAATGCACAGTACGGACTTCTGGAGCAGCATGCCGCCATCGCTTTTCTTCGCCGGCGATATGAAGGTATCGCTCAAGCTGTACCAGGACATGCTGGCCGAGGTGCAGGAGAGGGTCAAGAACAGAGAAGCCGCCATTAACTATCCCGAGAGGTACCGACTGATCTTCGCCGAGCTCCCTCCCTGGCACAGCCTCAAGTTCTTCGACAACCTGGCCGAGAAGGGCTGGAATTTCGTTTTCGAGGGTTACGGCTATCACGCTCCCAAACCGCCGGACCTGAGCAAGGTGAACGATCCCGTGGAGAAGCTGGCTCGCCTGTCTCGAAATTTCGTATTCAACATACATTCACATGCCAAGAAGAACGGCATACATAATCCCATCGTAGCATGCTATCTTAATTATGCCAGGGGGTATCGTGCCGATGGCTTTTTCCTGCACCCGCTCATCTCTTGCCGCGCAGCAAGTTCCAACCTGAGACCGATACAGGACTTCCTGCTTAAGAAGCTGGATGTCCCCACGCTCTGGGTCGAGGGCGACATCATCGATAAGCGAGTCTTCAATCCCCAGGAGACACTGGCCAGGGCCGAGGCTTTCGAGCAGACCATGGACCACTACAGGAAGGTCCGCAAATCCAAGGGCCTGGACTGGTAAGCGAAGAATAATAATAACCGGGATAAAGAGAAGGAGGTGGCTCATGGCAACAGACACAGGCTCGCCCAAGGAGTATAAGGCCGGAGCGGGGGGAAAACTATACATACTCATCACTTGCACTCTCCTCTTAATGGTAAACTTCATGGACCGGCAGGTTGTGGCCGCGGTTGTGGAACCCATGAAAGCTGCCCTGGGGCTGAACGACGGCGAAATGGGTGTCCTCGGGACGGTATTCCTTCTGAGCATAGCCGTCTTCTCATTTCCCATCTCCTACCTGATAGACCGCTGGAGCAGGCGCAAGGCAATAGGCATCATGGCGCTGCTCTGGAGCATGTTCACGGCTGCCAACGGATTTGCCTGGAACTTCTGGAGCTTCCTTGTCCCCCGCAGCCTTGTCGGCGTGGGTGAAGCCGGATTTGTGCCAGGCGGCTCGGCTATGATCGGCGCAGCATACTCAAAAAAGGCGCGCGGAATAGCCATGGGCGTTTTCAATGCAGCAGTACCCTTGGGAATAGCCTTGGGTTCACTGGCAGGAGGCATCATAGCCAAACAGTACGGTTGGCAGGCGCCGTTCCTTATTTTTGCCATACCCGGCATCGCCCTGGCCGTAATGGCCTTCTTCATGAAGGATTATAAGACCGTGCAGGCGGACCAGGCGCCCGGCGTGAAAGTTACATTCGGCCAATCCATAGCGACTCTTTTTAAAATCCCCACCCTGGTCTGGACTTTTATCGGCTACGGCCTTGCCAATATTATGTCGATGTCATTCCTTTTCTGGTCGCCGGCTTTTATCGGGCGCGCCTGGGGAGTGGATGTACAGGCGGCCAACGGCATACTTGTTCCCATAGTCCTGGCCGCCATCATCGGCTCGCCGGCCGGCGGGATACTGGCGGATATGTGGTTCAGGAAAAATCCAAGGGGCAGACTCTATATACCGGCGATCACCATTATACTCAGCGCTTTTTTCCTTGCAGCAGCCCTCTATCTCCAATTAAAGGGGCCGCTGGGCATGGTCCTGATCATTATCTACGGCATCTTAAATGTGATGGCGATCCCCTGCATTATGGCAATGGCGCAGGATGTTGCCCCGGTAGCCCAGAAAGGTCTGGTGTGGGGCGCCATGATCTTTTTCATGTACGTATTTGGCGGCGGCTGGAGCCCTTACCTGGTCGGTGCCATTTCTAATGCTCTGGGACAGGATGCACAGGCGCTCGGCACTGCGCTAATGATCGCCTCCCTGGGCGGTGTTCTGGGCGGCTTATGCTATTTCATGGCTAGCCGACCCTATATTGCAGACATGGACAAGGTCAAACATGAACACCTGCTGGCTGAGAAATAAGATCAACCAGGTTTTCATAACAGACGTTTCGCCAGATCGATAATTGATTAAGGAGACTATTTATGAACAGTCAAGAGACACGTAAGCCGCAGGTTCCTGCAATCCAGGGTTGGTTTACCATGCCGCCCCAGGAGGCGCATATCATAGCCAGCAAATGCCCTTCCTGCCACGGCTATTTCTTTCCACCGGCCCAACTGTGTCGAAATCCGAATTGCGTAAAAGAGGGCGCCATGGAATCCGTGATGCTGAGCAACAAAGGAAAATTAGAAGCCTATTCCGTAAACTATTTTTCGCCCCCGCCGCCGTACCATGCTCCCGACCCATTTGTTCCCTTCGGCGCTGGAATGGTGAGCCTGCCTGAAGGCATCAGCATCACCGGCCAGATTTCCTCCGGCTATGACGAGAAGAATTTAGAGGTCGGTATGGATATGGACGTTGTGATCGAGAAGCTGTATGAGGATAACCAGGGAAATGACGTAATGGCGTGGAAGTTCAGACCGGTAAAAAAGTAGACGGCTGTATTTTTTTATTACTTTATGAGGTGAAAAATGAACGAAGTGGCTATTCTCGGTGTTGCCATGCATCCCTGGGGGAAGATTAAAGGCAAGAGCGTTCCGGAGCTGAATCTCGAAGTGGCTCAAAAAGCACTGAAAGATGCCGACCTGGAATGGAAAGATATCCAGTTTGTCGTAGCAGGTTCGGATCCCTGGAGCGGCGTCGATGGCCTGTTAGCCGGCTGCAGATTATCGCAGAAAATGGGCAACAACGGGATACCGGTGGTTAACGTGTATAATGCCTGTGCAACAGGGGGATATGCTTTAAAGACAGCGCAGGCTTATATAAATTCCGGCTTTTGTGATTATGTCCTGGTTGTGGCGGCCAGCATTTCACCCTCGGGTTTTTTCGGTGTCACCGTTGCCCGGGAGGATGATCCCAACGATCTGGATTCCCAGCGTTTCAGGATACTGGGGCTGACCAATCCCACGGGTTTTGCTTTCATGGCTACATATAGAATGCATCACTACGGAATGACCGAAAACGACCTTGCTCTGGTGAAAGTAAAAAACGCCAAATTCGGGTCGCTCAATCCGCTTGCGCGCTTTAAAAGAACTTTTACCGTCGAAGATGTGCTCAAATCTCCCATGGTAACCTACCCTCTACGATTGTACGAACTTTGCGCAACGAGTGACGGCGCAGCAGCAATCATCCTCAGCAGTATGAAGGCAGCTAAAAAGCACACCCGTAAACCTGTGAGATTGACGAGTGTGGGAATAGCTACTCCCAAATACCCCGATCCCAGGAGCGGAGGCTACGGCCTTGACATAGCCAGTGATTCGGGTGATCTCGAGTTCGCCAACGGCATGGGCGTCCGGGCAGCCTACAATGCATACGAAGAGGCCGGTATCGGACCG
>Ga0247841_10002491_pt1 | contig 36653 bp, 27 predicted proteins | sample LaCruzMarch2015__2_FD_192410 | JGI IMG/M metagenome (GOLD analysis project Ga0247841, IMG submission 192410) | Freshwater microbial communities from meromictic Lake La Cruz, Castile-La Mancha, Spain - LaCruzMarch2015_18m | ecosystem: Environmental > Aquatic > Freshwater > Lake | place: Spain... | reverse complement strand
ATTCTCAATCAGGAGGTTGTATTCCTGAGGTAATTGGCTTGTAACATCCATTTCAACCATTTCATCCAAAAATGAAAACTGGATACGTATCCGGTCCCCAGTAGATAATAATTTTCCATCCCCAAATTGTAAACCAATCTTATAAGTTGCTTTTGCGTGAGCAATGACTGGATCAATTTCAAGATTGGTTATTGATAATGTCTTCTTTTTCTCTGGAGTTTTCTCGAAAATAGTATATTCTTCGCTTTTTGCCCACAGAAGATCGGTTGAAGAAGAGATTAATAGTCTATAAGAACCAGGTTTGGATGGATTCACAATCCCAGCCATTTGATCAATCTTAACAGTAACCTTACCACCATCCCTTATATCAACAGGTGTTACTATTTTTAATAACTTATTTGAACCTTCTGGAGATACTAAAAGGGGAATGTTGTTGACAGTAATCCATTCCTTTTTTATTTCTGAGGGTACTTTTGTAAGCTTCGTATCATTTGGAAAGGATAGATTGATGTACCCCCTATGTTTCGCTAAATTCCCGCCATCTCCCACCACAAAATCTATCTTGTAGGAAGCAGGTTGATTAAAAATGGGTGGATCAACGGAAACAGAGGCTGTTTTTATCTGACTTTCCACAAAAGAAAACAATTCGCTTTCCATAAATTTTGGTTCTGCTTCTGTAGCTACTTTATAGATGTATTCCCCAGGCTGACTTGGGTTCGTAAAACCAGCATCGGCAGGAATCGTGACCTGCATATCCTTCGAACCGAGTACGACAGGATCCAATGAAATATGTATCTGCAGTTTTAGGAGAATAGAGCCATCGGATAGAATTTCGAGAGAATGTGTTCCCCCTTGCAAGCCAATACTAATCGAATTCACCAAAGTATTGATCCGCTCCGTTCTGGCAGGCTCATCAAGCGGGATAGGCGGATTCATCGTTGTGCCGGGGGGGAATCGAAAAGCAATCCATTGCTTTCTTTCGAGTTTCTTTTCCATTGAAAAATGAAATCGGTAATCCGCCTTCATTCCAATTCTTCGGGGAATCACTTCCATCCATACTTTATCAACCGCTTTTACCGGAACAAGCTGAATAGGCCCAAAAGACAACCCAATTAGAAAAAGACATAAGCTGCAAATAAATCTTCTAATAAAAACAAGGCCTATATTGTCTTGTTTGCGATATTGTACCATATGCTCCGAAGCCTTCTTTATTTAAACTTAACACAAATCTTCCGAATTCTATTTTATAATAGAACCCATGAATAAAAAGAAAAAGCAGGATATATTTCAATGGTTTGCTACTTATGTTCGAAGTTTTGACACGAATGATTTTCTGATTCAAACCAATCTGAAATATAAGGAAGACCACTCTTACGAAGTTAGTAAACTTTGTGGAATCATTGCAGAATCTTTACAGCTTTCTGAGGAAGAAATCCAGATGGCAGAGGTGATTGGTCTTTTGCATGATACCGGCAGATTCTCCCAGTTCACTACCTACAAAACATATAATGATGCTATTTCTGTGAATCATGCCCTATTAGGGGCAAAAGAGCTTCAAGAAAAGAATGCTTTGCCTTCACTGGAACCTGAAGAACAAAGAATTGTTTTACAGTCGATCCAGAACCACAATCTTTTTATTCTTCCGCCCGAACAGGAGAAGCCAATTTTATTATTCTCCAAAATCATCCGGGATGCCGATAAAATTGATATTTATCGGTTTATGCTGGATTCAGAATCAAAACGCCTGAACGGTGAAATTGAAAAAGCAATCCATTTAGGGCTCGAAGGGTCGCACCATTTTTCAAACAAAATGATATCCGATATCCTAAACAATCGGTGTTGCCTATACAGAGACCTTGTTTCAACCGATGACTTCAAGCTCCTACAATTATCCTGGATTTTTGATATCAATTTTGACTTTTCTTTTACACTCCTAAAAGAAAAGAATTATATCGTAAAAATATCCAGCTTATTGCCGAAATCAATATCAACTCAATCCATATGCCAACATTTACATGCTTTTATGGAATCAAAAATCAATTCGCAAACGTCTCAAAAAATTTCTGCAGGATAGGATAGCTTTTTTTCAGTCTTTCCCGGTAATGAGGTATTTCCCAGCCTTTCCAAAGATAGGTAGGCGGCATCTCAACCTGATTCTCACCTGGAAAAACATCTCTAACAGCTTTTGTATCCTTGTCGATTACGATTGAGGTAATAATAAATCCTGTGGTGGTAACCGTATTGAATTTTGTGTTTTGAGGGTCCTCTTTTATTTGTTTATCGTCGCCACTGCAGGGAGTTTTAGAGATATCATTCGGCGTAGGATAATAATTACGCTTCATTGGATCATCCAAAACCTGCAGGCTGGATGGATCGGTAACCATCAACCTTCCCCAGGGAATACGGATCCGAATGCGGTTTCCTTCTTGGTACCACTGGTTGTTTGTAGCTTCAAAGGCTCCGTATCTCATTAAACTGGCATTCTCGTATATGGCATCAATTTTACGGCCTGTTTTTGTAATTCGGGCTTTATTGCTCAATGGACGAATCAGCTCAAATATTCCATTGGTCGAAGTTTGGCTCGAAAATTTCATATTTCCCATATTATAGCTTGGGTTGGCCAGGAAATTACCTGGTCCCTTACCCGTAAATTTTACAAGAAATTCCATACCGGATGGTGCTTTTAATGGAAGAAGGCTGTCATATTTGAATTGCCCTTGGGAGCGATTGTATGTATCAATACCAATCAGGAGATTTTGTTTCGAAAGGTTGATTTCCTGTTTCGAAAAAATATCCATATACAAAAATGTCTCGTTGGATCGTATTTCTATTTTGTCAATATTACCATTTACATCCGTTAAAACCATATCCGGTTCAACTTTTTCAATGGATTCAACGGATAAAATACCATAATTTTGTTCAGGGCAAATCGCATTATGCCAAAGCACATGACGATCAAACGGAATCATAAACGGTTCCGTCGTCCAGGTGCGTTTGGCCCATTCATCCATCCATTCAAAGATGACCCCGCCAGCGTAGCCTTCCCGCCGGATGGCTTTCATCATACGAACCGTGCCTTGTCCCTGAAACTCTTCTGACACTGCGCCGTGGTTGTATCCATTGGGATTGGTGTGAACATTTGACATACCATTGGCTAAACCGAATTCAGCCACGAGAGCTGGATATTTTGTATGTTCAGCCATAAATTCCTTCAAATAACCGCCATACATAAATTCTCCCTGTTCATCCCGGTAATTTTTATAAATTACTTCGTTGTTCATAAAATCAGGATAGTTTGGATAAATATGATAGGATCCAAAAAATCCACCCTTGCATAAAGGAGACATTTTAATGTGATTAATGTTGATGGTTGTCAGATCATTAAACTGACTTGATTTTTCGTTTATCGGATCCCATTCGGACTCGTGTATTTTTGGATCCATGGTTGGCCAACTCACTATGGAAACTGGCCTCATCCATTGATAATTTTTCTCTTCGTAGAGTATCGTCTGGTCGCAGGCCCAGGCTAGCCATGACTCTGTAGGTGTTGCGTTAGAATCCACGCTCAGGTAGGTTCCCTGATATTGATTGCCTTTGTTCGCTTTATCGTTACAGACAACTTCTACCGCTTCAAGCTCTCTGCCAACCAGAAAAGCAAGTGTATAGGGAGATACATCTGCTTTATACCGACCAAAAGCCCTTCCTTTTCTTGCTGGTATCACGGCATTCCCATGGATCGCATCTACTCCGTATTGAATCTCCGTTAAAAAGGAATCGGTATACGTCTTGGAAAGATAATTTCCCTGCGGAGGATTTTCTTCCGGCCAGATTCCCTGAAGAAGCCATATCGGCTTGTTTGGATGTTTCTGGTTATAGGTAAAAAGCGCATGATAAAAAGAGGGATCAATAAGGGTATACACTCGAACCGCATTGACGTTCATTTCACCGATTTTCTCAAGCCATCGGGCGTAGGGGATATCTGATTTCGGGAATTCCGTAAAAAACTTCCCTGGTTCTGCCATACCCATATTCACGCCTTTAATGAACAGATTTTTCCACTCTTTGTTCTGATAGATCTGCAATCCTTTATTCTGTGTCCGGCTAACCATTTTTGTATTTTCTTCCAAGTTCGTTTCTATCGGTTTCTCTACAATTTGGATATCCTTTCTCTGCTTCACAACATCATGAAGGATTTTATTCATCATGGGTACATAAATTTTCCAATAGAAATAATTCGCTTCCCCTTTTAAATCAAGGTTAAAAAAAGATCGAAATTTGTCTAATCCTGCGATTTTGTAGAATTTAGGGGTTGCTTCATGATCCGCAAAGTCACCTGCAAAATAGTAGCTGGTATAATCTGTGGTTTTTTTACGGATCACTGCGGGAAAATGATTCGTAAGACCAATTTTCTTGACTTTCTCTAAACCGTCAGGCGTTAATCCCCAGTCAAACCAGGCAAGAACTTCTGAATCCGGAGCTGTATCGACAAAGTCAAACCAGTAATAATAATGTATCGGATTCTTAATGCCAAACTCATCCTGGTATGGTTTGTCAAAAGTAATTGTTATATCATTGTCATTGACATCTTTTTCATGTTCTAAAACAATGATTTCGTCCCAATTCGAACATAAAACATAACCTGGTCCTTTAAATTCCCAAGGTTTATTATTCTGCTTTTCATAATTTTCAACCATCCAGGTTGTAACTTCGATTCCACGACGTAGATTTATGAAATACCGACCCATCCATTGTTTCCATGTAACCCCTAAAATCTGTTCAATTTGGGTTCGATTCTCTTCCGTGGTTGGCTGGTTGAAAGTATTCCATTCTGCAATAAAAGTCATTTTATTGTTTATGTTTTGTTGAAGGGAAAAGATGTCATCATCAGACAACCCTCCATAAATGATGGGTGTTCGCCGTCCTTCTTTATTGTAAATCCAATAATCTTCCTCATACACTCCGTACGTATCTGTAATATAAATCAAATCTGGATTGGGTGGTTTTGCCGTATCCAGCTCCTTTATTTCCCATTTATCTTTTGTGAGAGGGAAGAAGCCATGATAGTCTTTGCTATAATAAAAAGGTTTCTTGGCTTCTAGGTTATTGATTTTAAAGAAATTTAAAACCCACATCAATCCTTTATGCTCTCTATACTTGGGAACAGGTACAGTTTTATCCAGAATCCATACATTCAATGGATGGCTTTCCGAGGTATTCCAAATGAAATAGGGAATAAAAAACAAAAGCAAAACGACAAGAAATAATAAAAAAACCAAAAATTTCCGATTCTTCTTTTGTTGTTGTTTTTGTTCTGGCATTGTTAATGCTCCTTTCTAATCTTCTTTCCCAGCTAAAAACCCGGTTGAAAAAGCAATTTGTAAATTAAATCCGCCTGTATATGCGTCTACATCAATTACTTCCCCTGTAAAAAATAAACCCTGAAAAAGTTTTGACTCCATAGTGGATGGATTAATTTCTTTCACCATCACACCACCCCCTGTAACCATAGCTTCCCGAAATGATCGCAATCGAACGATAGGAAATGTTAAATGTTTAATTCGATGTATCAATAAACTTCTTAATTCGCGCGGTACATCACCGGAAATTGAATCCATCGGAATCCCTAAATCTAGCAAGAAATCTCCTAAAAGCCGCTTTGGTAAAAGATCATAAAAGATGTTAGCGATATTTCGTTTCGGATTTTCGCGGATTCTTGAGATAAGCTCCTGATCAAGATCTTGCTCAGATAATGTTGGTTTTAAGTCAATTTCAATGGAATACCCCTCCAAATTTTCATAGCAATGACTGCTCGTATTCAAAACGGCGGGACCACTAATTCCATAATGGGTAAAGAGAAGGTCGTTTATCGTTGTGTATTGCTTTTCTTTTTGAGGATTATACAAAGTCAATCCAGCATCTGCAATCGATAATCCCATCCAATTTGATTTTCGGTGATGGTGTATTTCCATTGGCACCAAAGCAGGCCTTAACGGCATGATAGTATGGCCTATCCTTCTTGCCATTCGATACCCGTCCCCTGTTGATCCGGTTAAAGGGTATGATTTGCCCCCGGTTGCCAAAATAATTCTATCCCCTAGCCTGTTTTTTCCATCTTTGAGTTCAACGCCGATCGCAACGGAATCTTTCACAATGATATCCTTTGCTTCCCCTTGATAAAATTGAACCCCTGCCTTTTTCATTTCACGCAAAAGAGCCATTGCTACATCTTTTGAATGATCACTCAAAGGATAGACCCTATTGTTGCTTTCTGTTTTTGTTTGCAAACCAATTTCATGAAAAAATTCAATTGTGTCAAGATTTGAAAAAGCCTTAAACGCTTTGATTAAAAATTTTCCATTCGTAGCGATATGTTGGATCAATTCCGATGGATTGCATCGATTCGTTAAGTTGCACCGACCATTGCCGGTTAACAATAATTTGTTGCCTAATGTGTCATTTTTTTCGATTAACGTAACCGAATGACCCGATCGGGCAGAAGATATAGCTGCCATCATTCCGGCAGGTCCTCCGCCAATCACGATTGTCTTTTTCTTAGTTTCCAAGGGAGTTCAACCGTTTTAACATTTCTTTATACTTTACAATATCTTTTTGAGACATGCTACTGCTAGAACTTAAGGTAGCTTCCTCTTGTTCCGATGAATCTACTTTTTCCTTTCGATTGATTCGAAACAAGGCATCTTCGGCAATAAATTTTAATGTTTTCTCAGGTTCCAAAGCAATAAACCTCGTTAAAATATCAACAACTTTTTCTCCACCAATTCTACCAAGGCCTTCCAAAACACCCCGGACTACTTTTGGATTTGGATCTGTCAACATACCTTCCAAAGACTGTATTGCCTCTGGTAAACCCAATCGCCCCAAAGCCCCAGCTGCGGATGATCGGACTACCTTATCCGGATCGGAAAGAGCATGGGTTAAGGGTTCCAAAGCTCTTGGATCTTTTATAAATCCGAGTGCGGTTGCCGAAATTTTTCGTACACCGACATTTTCATCAGATAATGCGGCAATTAATGCTTTGACAGCCCGATTGTCTTTCATCCGGCCCAATGCTTCCGCGGATCGGGATCGTACAACGCCTGATGAATCACGCAGAGCAAGAATCAAAGGTGTAATTGCGTGGGTGTCTTTCAATTTACCTAACGCTTGGGCGCAAGAGGCTCGAATCGTCTCGTCAGCATCCTCCCGAAGAATATCCATCAATATTTCAGTAACATGATCATCAATGATTTCACTCATCGCATCAATAACCATAACGCGAATAGAAGACTTCTTGCCCTTCACTAGCTGTATTAACCCATCAATATCCTTGTTCTTTTTCATGTACCCAATGATTCTTTCGTTCATCCACCCTCCACAGAAACTATTTTTCGATTCTATTATAGCTTTTTTTCTTTAAACCCTATCGTTTTTTGAGATAATTACTAAAATAATATTCATGCTGCGTAAAAATAAACAGGTCATCATAATTGCTTTATTTTTTATCGTGGTAGATATATTCTGTTGGATCAGTCAGAGTCTCTATTTCCAAAAAAGAACAGAGAATATTCTAAATACCTGGATGGATATGGAAATGACAATCGTTAAGGAAGCGGGAAGAGCTTCACAACAGTGGTTAAATCATAAAGTACTTACAGAGAAAGAAGATCAAAAATCAGTAGAGAAAGAAATTTTTAAATACTTTATCAAGCCAATCAAACTGTTAAAAAACGGAGATGCCTGGATCTACAACCGAAGTTACATTGTATTTGACGAAAGTGTTGACGTACCGGAAGAATACCAGGAAAAGTCGATGCGGGATGTTTTTGAAATCCAGAAGAAAAACGGCGCCAGCCATTATGAAAAGGTTGTTCAGGGTGTTGAAACAGGAGGAGAGGGTAAAGACTGGTATATATGGCTTCCAGAAAAAGGAAGGGAATATTCAGCCTGGACCTCCATCGGCATTGGAGATGAAACCTGGACAATCGGCTTATCGACGCCTGAAGGGGAAATTTTAGAACAATCGGGTATTTATGATTCCCAGAAACGGGAAATCATTGGTTTTTTCCTGATAACTTTCTTGAGCGTTGTTGTATTCATAATGCTCTTGATCAGTAAAAAAAATGAAAATGAAAAAATGCTGTTGTTGCAGGAATCAAATCATAACCAAAAAGAATTGATTGAAAGAAACCAAGAAAAATCAATGGAAATACACCAAAAGAATATTCAGCTCTCGAAGGCTTCTAAGGCTAAAGATGAATTTCTGGCGAATATGAGCCATGAATTAAGGACTCCCCTTAATACAATCATCACTATATCTGAGGGATTGCATGAGAAATCATGGGGATTATTGAATCAGGAACAAAACCAAAGAGTATCCCATATACATTCAAGCGGAATGCATCTCTTGTCTTTGATTAATGATATCCTCGATTTAGCAAAAATAGAATCAGGCAAAATCAGATTAGATTCCACGAAAGTCTCTCTTCGTTCCTTGTGTGATGGTTGCATGATTGTTATTCAGCCTTTAGCAAAACAGAAAAATATTTCGATACAACTTTCGGTTGATTCCTCCCTTCATTCGTGTTGGGGCGATGAATTGCGATTACGACAAATCCTTGTAAACCTAATGGGTAATGCAGTAAAATTTACACCAGAGGGCAAAACCATCGGACTCTCGATAGGGAAAGACGATAGCTTGAATGTAGTTCGTTTCGAAGTTTGGGATCATGGAATCGGTATTTCCCCTGAAAATATGCGGAAAATTTTTCAACCATTTATTCAATTGGACAGCCGGTTATCTCGCTTATATGGAGGCAGTGGGCTAGGATTAGCCATTGCTTTCCGTATGGTTCAGCTCCATGGGGGAAGCATATCATTGCTCGAAGAATCACCTGTGGGATGTCGATTCATTGTTAGGATTCCCGATATTCCTTTACCAAAGGAAGCTACTCTTCTTGATACATTGCATTGGAAAGGAATCGTGTTCACAGAAAATGAATACTTTATGCGAACTCTTCACCAATTCAGCAGTCAAACCGAATCTCCTGATCTGATTTTCTTGAATCAATTGGATAAAATGGAACTGCAGAAAATTCTGCCACAGGACTTTACATTCATTTTGCTTGATTTACCCGTCTTACGGCATGATACCCTTGAAATCATTGAATTCATCAGAAAATGGCCAGGCAAAGAAGATGTTCCCCTTCTCGTCTCCTTATCTCTAAATTTACCTGGTGATCAAAAATTGATTGATCTTTTTCCCCATACGATTATTTTGACCCAGCCCGTTGATTTACCGTTTCTTGTGAAGACTATAAAGAAAGTGGGTAGAGCATGAATCAGAAAAGTAAAATACTAATTGTTGATGATGACCCCATCGCTTGTGAAACCTTAGAACGATTACTACAATCGGATTTTTTTGAAATCTGTATCACTCATACTGGTAAAAAGGCGCTTGAACTGACAGAAATGCTCCATCCGGATCTAATATTACTGGATGTGATGATGCCGGAAATGGATGGATTTGAGGTATGCCAGAGAATCCGTTCCAACCTAATCGTCAGCGACATTCCCATCCTGATGATTACAGCCTTGGACGACCGAGAATCAAAGCTGAGGGGGATTGAACTCGGAGCCGATGACTATATTACAAAACCATTTGATCGAATGGAACTAAGGCTAAGAATTAAAACCATCACAAAACTAAATCGATACCGTCATAATCTGGAAGAGAAAAAGAAAATTGAAAAACTAATGGAGTTGTCACCGTATGGGATCCTTGTGATCAATAATGAAGGTGTGATTGTATTACAAAACCAAAAGATTCAGGAATTACTCGGTTTACCTGGCGATGATGCACTAATGAATAAAACATTCCTAAGTTATTTGCACAATGAAGAACAACACAATTTCATACATACTCTTGAAGAAGTAAAGCAAGGGATAAAGCCAAAAGCAAAATTGGAAAGCTTATTGTTAAATTCCAACGGATTCTTTTTACCGGTTGAAATGGAATTAGCAAATTTTCCAATGAATTCCGAAGAGGGAATACAGATAAATATACGAGACATTACTTATGAAAAAAATATGTGCAGTAAATTGACAATCCTACAAAAAGCAGTTGACCAAAGCTCTATGATGATCATGGTTCTGGACCTGGACTGGAGACTGACCTATGTTAATCCGGAAATTCTGAGAAAAACAGGTTTTACAGAAAAAGAGATGATTCAGAACAAATTTCAGGAATTTTATGAACCAGATCTGAATACTACAGCCCTTGAAAGCATCAAAAAACTGAGAAAAGAAAAAAAGGAATGGCGGGGGGAAATGAAGTGTCGAAAAAAGAGTGGTGAGATTCTAATTGAAAAAACCTGTATCTACCCCATAAAAGACTTTTCTGGTCATTGCACGCATTTTGTCAAAATTTCAGAAGAAAAAATTTTCCTTACTCACAATTTACCAATCGATAGTCTATCCCCCATTTAACTACACGATCATCAGAATGTTTTTTTTCGTCGTAACAAATTTCAAAACACTTTCCAACTTCCAGATTTTTCCAATAACTATCTTTTGTTTGAAACTCGATCCGAATAACGAATGCATTACCGATTTGAATCCCTTCAAACCACGAATATAAAACAGGTTGTTTCCGAGTACCCTCAACCCAGCCATTTCTTTGATCCACTTCCAATACTTTCAGAATTACGGATGTTGCATCACATTTCCATTTCTTGCAATAAGCTACAACATGTTGTTCTCTCTTATCACAATCTTTAGGATTGATCGTGAATGGAAAGAAAACAGCTTCTTCCGCTTTACAGTTTTCAGGCATTTTGATTGTAATTGATATTATTTTGCTTCTTTGAGGTCCTAGTGTGAAGGATGCAGGGGATATGGAAACAACTTTGCCATCATTTGGCCATGTAATAGTAAATGGTAGCTCATAAGTGTCTTCATGACAGTTATTCTTTATCTCATATACTTCGATCGTCTTGGATTCTCCTGGAAACAAAGACCATTTTTCAGCAAACTTCCCTGGTATCAAACGGAATTCAAAATCACAACAGAAGCGAGGGACTTCAATAGCTTCAAATACAACGCGTGTGATCGCATCGGGACAAGAATCTTTAATCTTAACATCGATTACTTCAGGATTAAATTTGAACCCTTCTCTTTTGGGAGTGACTCGGTACGTATCTCCGAAAATCATTGTGCAGTCTGTATCGCAAGAACCTTTAATATTTGCTTCCAGTGTCATCTTCTCTTGATTTGGGTTGCTTAAATTAACAACCGTAACAATAGCCATACTACATTTTTGACCTAAATGTACCGTTATCCGCCCCGGTTTGGCGGTAGTTTCTGCTTTAAAATTTACGATTTTTGCTTTGAGCTTAATCGAGTCAGGATCACAGCATTCATCAGCAGCTAAAACTACGATTTTGCTTGGCTCCGTAAAAATGTATTTCTCCTTTGTAGGCACTACTTTGTAGGTTCCTGGACATTTTAAAATGCAATTAATAGACGATGAAGTATCATACGTTCCTTTGGCATCAGTCTGTCCCGTCCATACAACGTCCCCTTTTACACCATCATAAATCGTAATGATGACTCCTGGATTACAGGTACCACTGATCGAACCTAAAATCCTTCCTTTCTTGCCTGGGGGTTCCGGAGGGGCTTCCGGGGAATCACACAGAATCATAAACGAATGTTCTACTTTGTCGCTACAATCTGTTCCCATTTTAAAGGAAAAGTTGACATTGGATCCTTTCAAGGCGTTTTGCGGCATCGTAAAAAATACTTTAAACATGAGCTCTTTGCCTGGTAGAAGCACCAGATTTTTAGGATTAATCTCAGTTACATTGGATATTGGCGCAAACTGGAAACTTATACTTTTAGAACCTGCCTGGCAATTGTTTCTTAGCATGAATACATAGAAATTGGATTCACCTGCTTTCAATTTTGCTATCGGTTGACTCACTTGAAACAATTGATAATCACAGCAAGAAGCAGGGGGTTCTGGGGGCTTCGGATCTGGTGGAGGTTCGATTGGATCCTTGATAGGATCCCAGGATAAAACTTTTCCAGACCTGGTAACCCAAATTTTTGTATTTAGCTTATTTGTAACAGATTTGAGCTGAAAATACTCTGCCAAATCCATGTGGTCTGTTTTGCTTTTTAACGTTTTGCTGATCAGATACGGCACAGATTCTTTTTTCACATCACAATTCTTATGGAAGTATATTTGATATTGGTTGTTGGGAGCCTCCGTCCATTTCGAAATACACCCTTCCAATAAAGTGGTATCGCAGTTGAAGGTATCAAATAGTGTCAGCACCACAGTACTGGTGGCGCTGATCCAATCAATCCTGGCATTCACCTGCTCCCCAACAAACCTCATCGGTACTTTGGTGCGGCCATCTTTGATAAAAGGAGCAATATTGCCTGGATTTTCTGGATCGATATCAACCATCTTTCCATTGACTTCTGCTTTGGGATTGCCAATCCAAAGCTTGATAATTTTTCCAACTTGTGTTTTGATGGTGATCTTTTGTTCCGATCCATTCCAATCCAGCGTTGTTCCGGGGATATTCTGCAGGACAAACCGGATCACCAGGAACATACGAGAATCTTTTATTTCTGGCTCCGAATCCATCATGCTTGGTTTATTATTGACAAAGTATTGCTTATTGCCAACGGTGTATTTGAGAATAATATCACAGGCATCTTCGCTTAAGCCAGATGTATTGCTGGGCATTAAACTAAAAAAAATAATAACGGAAAGAAACAGCGCAAAAACCTTCTTGTAAATCATTCCTTACGCCTCCACCCTTACTTATTTACCGTTTGCAATTAACCATACCCATAATGGGATAAACTCAATAGTCTTCCCCTCAATTTCTTTCTTAGCCATATAATTTTTCGTCAATATAACGCCTTTGTCCAGCTTAAATTCTGCCATAGCTTCCAGCAAGCCGATCTCCTCCCTCTCATAGGGTTGATCCGTATAAGATATATTATAAAGAGCCAGCTTAGGATTCAGAACCGCAAAATCTACCTCCTGTTTCCCTTTCCAATAATATACGGCAGCATTATTCTTTTTTAGTTCCATGTAAGCAACATTTTCAGCACATTGACCTATATCAGGTCTGGTTATGGGAACATTAAAATTCCGAAAACCATTATCAATCACATACATTTTTCTTGGTTTTTGAATATCCTGCGTTTCTTTCGTTTTATAAGAAAAATAAGTACTTTCAAAAAATAAATACGCTTTTGTAAAGTACTCCAGGTAATTCTTTACTGTGTCTATGGATAGCTTATTTGGTTTGCTTAAACTGCTCAAGGTATGAGTCTTCGTGAAATCAGAAAGTATCTGCAGTCCTAATATTTCCACATCCGTGGCGTTCCGAACATGGTTGGGCAGCAGCACATCCCGGGCAACACTATCGCGATAATAACTGCTTGCGATTACTCTTTTTTCCGTTTCATTTTTTGCCAGAACAATCTCTGGATATCCTCCCTCAGAAAGATAATTTCCCAGGTGATGGAGTATCGGTATTTGTTGGCTGCGGTTCGAATCCCAGATTGACCCTGCCTCAGTCTCTCCCTTAATCTTGATGTTTTTTACTTGAAGATACTCATAAAAACTAAAGGGATAGACATCGATTTGGACATTTCTGCCCGTCAGTACCGTAGCTGCCTCTGCTTCAATGAGTGACTGGCGAGAGCCGGATAGGATAAATTTGATATTTTCTTTTCGCTCGTATTTACTGGCTACCCAACGGTTAAAATCCTTTATGCCCTGGATTTCATCTAAGAACAAATAGATTCTCCCTTGCGGATTGTAGCGTTCCAGATAATACGTATATAGAGTTTCAAGAAGATCAGCTCCTAATGTAAGATATTGGGAAACTAAAATATCTTCTAAAAAGAGGTATACAACATTTTGTGGAGGAACTTTTTTCTCCTCGATTAACCATCCAGCCATCTGTTGCATCAGCGTAGATTTTCCTGCCCGTCTTGCTCCGGTTAAAATGATGGCATGACGTATATCGATAAGCTTTTTCAGGGTATCCAAATACTTCTCTCTGGGGATCGTATCTTTCCAAGCACCAAGAGCTTTATCCTCGAAATGAGGGTTCCAGGTGGTTATTAGTTTTTCTAACACAGAAGTTTCCATGGGATATAGTTTATGATAGTTTCAAATAACCGTCAAGTATATTTGAAGGTTATTGTAATAAAGCCTATTTCAATTAACTGTTTTGATTATAGAGGCTTAGGTTTAACAAACAATTTGTGAAAGTAATAAAATCACCCAGATGGTTTTCGATGATTGATTTCATGATTCCAAGTACGCTGTACCCATAACTTTGGTTCGCATGCTTAGTAAAATCAAAGAAAAGGTGTGATTTATAAAAAGAGATCAATGAGAAAAAAAATACTCCTGACACTGACAATTTTATCGAATGTCAATATCAGGAGTATTTGATGATGTTATCTTACTTCGATAGATATAGTTGCCGTTCTTGTCTGTTGAAGATTGTCAGTCACTTGGAATTTCATGGTCATCTTGCCTTTTGAAGAAAACTGATGTTTTAAGGTTAGATTGTTTTCAGATTGTTGGACTAAGTTCTCCGTGGCTCCTTCTCCCCAATTGATAAAAAGATTGTAAGGGAGCTTTCCCCCTGAAAGGCTAAAAATAAGTTCCAGAGGAGTATCCATGGGGATATAGACAGTAGAGGTTATTGGATCCCACTGAGCATTTCGGAAATAAAGAGACAGATACATTGAGCTATCGCCTGTCTTTTTTGATTCGAGCATAATCATGACATACGTTGAATCACTAGACTTTTCTGTACAAGTAATATCAAAAAAGATTGGCAAAGAGCGTGTATGGGTTACATCAACATTGACGGAAGCATCCACCTGGAATTTTTGGATGCTATTTTCGGGGAAAGCACCTACATCGAATTCTATAATCTGGGAATTCTTTACGATAGATCTGTATCGGGTAGCTCGTAAAAAGCCAAGTTCTTGTGGAAGAGTCATAGTTACTTTCGTCGCTGATGCTGGGCCATTACCCTGGTTGGCTATGGTTACCATAATCATGATTGTATCGCCACTGTTAAACGTGGGTTTGTTAACTTCTGCCCAGATTTTTAGTTCAGGTTTATCAGAACCAACAACAAAAGCAACTTCGACGATGTGATTTTCTGTTACATTATTGATCACATAAGGCGTAACAACTGTTTTGGTTTGACCATTGTCGGTGATCGTAGCGATTCGGTAGCCAACTGCTGGTGTAATAGTTATCGTGGCATTGTCACCGGGCTGAACTACCTGGCTGGCAGGACTAACGGTGCCCATCCCGGAGGTAACACTTGCAGTGACAGTAAAACCAGGATAGGGATTACCAATTTTTGCAACCACTGCATCAAATGAACCATTATGAGAATGGTTATAGCCAGGTGCTGGATCTCCGCCAACTTCGGTGGTACTGGGAAAATCACTACTTTGGGTTAGAGCAGTAAAATAAACATTTCCACTATTATCCAGTCCTATTAGTTTTCCGTACCAAATGGCATTATAAACTGCTCCCGAAAAAAATGAAGAATAGCGAAGCTCGGTACCCTGAGGATTTAATTGGGACAAAAATACACCTTCATCAGCTTCTTGTACCTGATCGTATCCAGGTATCGTTCCACCGCCAAGTGTGGCAGTCATAGGAGCTGGGTAATTATCGGTAGATTGGCCTAAAAACCATGCGTTTCCAGAAGCATCTACTTTGACTGATTTTATATAAGAAAAATCCTCTCCAAAGTAGGAGGAATAGATTAACTCCGTTCCTATGTTATTTACTTTAAAAATAAAACCATTTGATGATGAATCCCCCCCTGTTTTTTCTTTATCGAATCCTGGTGCAGGAGATCCTCCCACCGTAGTGGTCATAGGAAAATCTTTACTCCAGGTTCTTCCTACCGCATAAATATTACCAGCGAAATCGATATCCATGGAGAATAAAGTTTCGTGTCTATTACCACCAAAATAAGAAGAATAGAGTAGTTCGGTACCTTGGGGATTTAGTTTAACTACAAAGCAATCATCACCCCCATTATATGTATGATTATAGCCAGGAGCTTGAGTTCCTCCAACAGTAGTATTCATGGGGAAATCAGAGCTTTGAGTAGAACCTCCCACATAAGCATTACCAAGATTGTCGTATGATATCGCCATTCCCTGCTCTTTTTTTAATCCTCCCAAATAAGTGGAGTAGACAATTTCGGTTCCTTGAGGATTCAGCTTAAGAGCAAAAGCATCATCGCCAAAAGGATCACCGGGACCGTTATAAATTTGGTCATATCCAGGGGCAGCAGCACCTCCCACTGTAATCGTTTTTGGTAAAGAATCGCTTGTAATACTCCCTGCAATATAAGTAAAACCAAAAGGATCTACTTCAACATCCTTAGGTTGCGTGCCACCAAGAAAAGTAGCATAAAGTAGTTCTGTCCCACTTTGGTTCAATTTAACGATAAATCCATAGCCTGAGGTTTGGTTGTACCCTGGAATCGAAGCGCCACCAATTGTTTGAGTCATGGGGAAATCTGTACTTGATGAGGTACCAACAACATAAGCACATCCTAAAGCATCAATAGCGATGGAGGTTCCATCATTTCCTATGGACCCGCCTAAATAGGTTGCATACAGAAGCTCTGTGCCTTCTGGGTTTAGTTTGACAAGAAAGATATCTTGGCCTACACCATTAAAGTCTTTATCATAACCTGGTGCAAGGGTGCCTCCGATTGTAGCATTCATAGGGAAATCATTATTCGGGGTGGTTCCAACGAGCAAGGTATTTCCCTGGGGATCTGTCACTAGTGCTTTGCCCCAATCCATACCAGTAGAACCAAGGATGGTTGAATACAGCAGGGGATCAACAACGATGGTCTCTGTTCTTTTAATATTTTCCAGGGTAAAGGAGAGAATATCATCTTGCACCGAGAAGGAAGCATCAATTGGCTGTTTTGTGGTTTGAGTAAATACCTTCAGCTGATAGTCCTTCAGGGATCCGAGAGGAGTGACGTATTCTAGGTAGCGAGAGCTATCTACTGTTTCAGGAGTAGCACCAATCAGTTTTACTTGAAGATCAGTTGTATCGGCACCGGGGTGGATATAATATTCATATTTTAAGCCCTCGGGGGTGAAGAAATAGGCCATGTCGATCCCATCCCAGATATTCTTGTAGGTGACCGATCGATAAGTTTTACAATGAGTAGCCCATTTGGTGGAGTCGTTACCTATAAAATAATTAGTGTAAAAGGATTTTGGTTCTAAACCTTGAATGGTGGGAGTTAAGGAATTCTGAAAAGCAAGCTCTACCACATGGGATTTTTCCTGAGTGGGATCCTTGGGTGATAGCTCGTAAAAAACGGCTTGTTTAGTAAAGGCAATTCGGCCAAAGGAGGTATCGCCCATGTAGAGAATATGTGGATTCCATTGACCTTTGTTTTCGATAAAGAATCCATTATGAGCTTGAAGCGTCTTTTGAACAGATTCTAGAGTTGGCATCGCAGTTCCCGCTTTTGCCACAGCTGGCTTGGCAGAGTATCGGGTGGCTGTAAAAACAAAACTCAAAACAATCAATGAAACCAATAACCTTTTCAGGATCATACTTTCCCTCCTAAAAACTCATTACCACATAAATAAAAAAAACAAAAAACCACTGTGAATGATACAAAACAAATAGATAAAAATCAAATTAATAATTTGAATCTAAATTTCTAATATTCGTCAGGTAGTTTCGCTAGATCCGCAAAGGTGATCACGGGACCATGTTTGAAATCATAAAAGTTCCCGCCTGTCAGTATCATATTTCTCGTGAACCAATTTTATACCTATTGACAGGTTAATTTATCGTACTAAACTACCCTATTATGGATAAATTAGTAAAAAGATCGATCTTTGATTTGTTGTGGAAACATCTGCACGAAAAAGAAATTACAGTAATCCATGGAGCCAGACAAACAGGAAAAACAACGTTGGTCAAACAGCTGATTGATTCACTGATACAAACGGAACATGTCTCCAAAGACCAAATTTATTATTACAATTTAGACTTGTTTGCTGATTATGAAGAAATTGCTGATCAAACGGTATTCTTACGGTTTCTACAAAAAAAAAGCGAACAGCGGTCCTTTATCTATATTTTCATTGATGAAGCACAAAGACTCACCGATACGGGAAGATTTTTAAAAGGGATTTATGACACAGACCTACCATTGAAAATGGTTATCACCGGATCATCCTCATTGCTTTTATCCCGAAAAACATCAGAATCTCTGATGGGTCGAAAACGAATTTTTACCATTCACTCTTTTTCATGGGAAGAATACCTGTCGATTGATAATTCCCGCTTATTAGCTTGCTTAGGTCAAAAAGAGTTAACCAAAAGAGAGCAAACCCCTTTGTTAGAAAATCTAATGGAATATTTATGCTGGGGTGGTTATCCAAAAGTTGCTTCCTCTCCAAGTACCGAAAATAAAAAACAATACCTCTTGGAGCTTTACTCAAGCTATATTGATAAAGATGTAATTCAATATTTAGGTGTAAAAAATCCATTTGGCTTTGTGAAACTTCTCCGGTTATTAGCCAGTCAGACTGGAAATTTAGTCAATCTGAGTGAATTAGCGAATTCTTGCGGAATGAAGCTTGAAACCGTTGAGAATTATCTGCACTATATGATAGAAACTTATATTATCACACTTGTAAGACCGTATTCCACCAATATTCGAAGTGAAATCATCAAAATGCCAAAAGTGTATTTCCTGGATGCTGGATTTAGGAATTATATCCATCAATCCTTAAACTCATCGCTCTTAGAGCTTGAAAAAGGAAAACGATTTGAAAATTTTGTTTATACAGAACTACAAAGAAAATTTGAATCCATCCATTTTTGGAGGTCTAAGGATAAAGCAGAGGTTGATTTTGTCATTCCTGTTAATGGCAAAAAGCTTATCCCGATTGAAGTGAAAGCTTCGGAAAGTTCTGTTCCTACGATTAGCAGAAGTTTGCATTCTTTTTTAAAAGCCTACCCCTGTCCTGATGCTTATATTGTGAATTTATCATTAGAAATGACAGTTACCGAAGAAAATTGTTCTATCCATTATATTCTTCCCTGGCAACTATCTTTGATTGGTGCATAAAAGTTCCCCACATTGCACCGTCCGCATTTGCACCCTTACTTCCCCAAATTCTTTGAGGATGGTGGGCTAGACTCTGTTTAAATCTTTCAAAACCTTTGTAAGAATCGTAGTCTTCAGTTACAATAATAAAAAATAAAAAGAAACCGGAAGGAGGATGAATATGGCACAGATGAATTTTAATACAACGAATAGCACCTTTCGTCAGATTATTGGCAATGGACTTACCTACAAAGTTCCTCCTTTTCAGAGGGATTATTCCTGGACAGAAGACGAGTGGGACGATTTATGGCAAGATATGATCGGGCTTTTTTCTAACGATCCTGAATCAGCTCATTATATGGGCTATCTTGTTCTCCAATCCACCGACAATAAACAATTTGACCTAATAGACGGGCAGCAAAGAATCACGACTCTTTCCATTATTATCCTTTCTTGTTTAAAATGCTTAAACGATCTTATCAATTCAGAAGTAGAAGTAGCGAACAACACAACCAGAAACGAACAATTGAGGAATAGTTTTATTGGTTACCTTGATCCTGTCACGTTGATTCCTAAGTCCAAACTTGTATTAAACCGTCACAACAATAAATTTTTTCAAAGCTACTTGGTTCCCTTGCTGCCAGTACCAATACGAGGTTTGAATGCATCTGAAACACTACTTCGAAACGCATTTGTCTGGTTTTATGAGAAGATAAAGCATTCCTATGCAAACAGCGGAGAATCGATTGCCCGATTTATTGAAAAGATTGCCGATAGCCTTTTCTTTACCGTTATAACTGTGACCGACGAACTTAATGCTTTTAAAGTGTTTGAGACTCTCAATGCAAGGGGTGTCAGACTTTCTTCCACTGACCTGCTCAAGAATTATCTGTTTTCTGTGATCAACAAATCAGAACCACACGAAACCGAAATGAAACAACTCGAAGAAGACTGGGAGGTTATCGTGGATCGTCTGGGATCTGAGAATATGCCCGATTTTTTCCGTGTATTCTGGAATAGCCGCAGTCCTATTGTTCGTAAAGCTGATTTATTTAAAACCATTCGGAAAAAGATAACCAGCAAACAAGAAGCGTTTGCTTTGATTCGAAGTCTAAAAGAAAGTGCTTCCGTTTATTTTGGCTTACAAAATGCAAGTGATAAACTTTGGAACAAGGAAGAAGTTTTTTACTTGGAACAACTTTCTATGTTTAATGTTCGCCAACCCATTCCCTTATTATTAGCCGTATTTGAAAATCTCAGACCTGGAAGTCCTGAGTCATTTACAAAAATCCTCCATCATATCTGGATTATCTCTTTCCGTTATAATGTCATCTGTAATCTGCAGACCAATGAGCAGGAAAGAATCTATAATGAAATTTCCCAAGATGTTTCCAGTGGTGCAATCCATACTGAGAAAGAAATATTAACTCGATTAAAGAATTTCTATCCTGACGATCCTGCATTTAAAATTGCCTTTGAGGAGAAAATTCTAAAAACGACCAACTCACGAAACAAAAAAATTGTTCGCTCTATTCTATTTGCCCTTGAAAAGCAAGTTACTGGAAATGATCTGGATTTTAACAGCGACCAATATTCACTGGAGCATATCTTACCGGAGAATCCTTCTGAGAAATGGGAGTTTGATGAGAACAAGGATGCTGATTTTATTTATCGGTTAGGTAATATGACACTTCTGGAGACAAATCTCAATCGATCCATTGGGAATGGTGGACCACAAGACAAACTAGCACTTTACCTAGAATCTACTATTGGCATTACAAAGAATATCCCACATGAATTTCAAGATTGGAACCGGGATAAAATCAAATCCAGACAGATCTGGATGGCAAAACAAGCTTCCGCGATCTGGAGAATTGATTTTTAAAGCTACCTAGTATTCGTCGGGTAGTTTCGCCAGATCCGCAAAGGTGATCACGGGACCATGTTTACAGACATAGAAGTTCCCCACATTGCATCGTCCGCATTTGCCCAGTCCGCATTTCATCTTGTTCTCAAGTGTTGTGTATATATTCTCCGGTGTAAAGCCCAGCTCCAGCAAAACAGGAAGGGACAGCTTAATCATAATAGGGGGCCCGCAAAGCACAGCTACCGCTCCAGCTCCCTTGATTCCGGATTCTTTAAGGATAGTGGGCACAAATCCGATTTTACCATCCCAAGCAGTACAACCGAATTCAGGCTTGTCTCCTCCGGGATCGAGTGTGGTGATCAGGTTCACATCCTTGCGTTCTTTCCACTCTTTCAGTTCGTGTTTGTAGACGAGATCCTGATATGTCCTGGCTCCATAAACGATGTTGACATCCTTGAATTGGTCCCGCAGATCCAGAACGTTCCAAATAACCGAGCGTACAGGCGGTAGAGCGATTCCACCAGCAATAAAGGCGATACTCTTGCCTTTAAACTTTTCTTCGATAGGAAATGTATTGCCATACGGTCCACGAAAACCGATGATATCACCAACATTCATATCGTTCAATACTGTGGTTACTTTTCCGGTCAATCGAAACGTGCATTCGATATAGTCTTTCCGGGTGGGAGAGGAGGCAATGCAAAAAGTGGATTCCCCGGCTCCAAAGGCAGAATAAAGTCCAAATTGCCCCGCTTGAAAGGAGAACTTGGCTTGGTCCTCTGGTTTTTGAAACGTAAGTTTATACGTACGCACATCCGGAGTCTCATCAGTAGCTTCCACAATCTTCATGAGCATGGGCATATAGATATTTTCTTCGTGCATTATTTTCCTCCTGCTTTGGCGAGATTCTCAATTTTGGTGAGTATCTCCGAGATATTGATTCCCGCTCCGCAAACACGACTGCATCGTCCGCATCCCGTACAAGATACGACACCGAACAAGTCGACATAGTAGGTGTATTTGTGAGAGATTCTCTGTCGATATCTTTGGTAGTAAGCCTCCCTTGGATTATGCTGAGAGGTATGGAGCGTAAAAATAGGCATTGTACAGGCATCCCAATTCTTCGTCCGGATCCCCTCCCACATAGTGGCATTATCTGTCATATCAAAACAGTGGCAGGTCGGACAGACAAATGTGCAGGCTGAACAGCTCCAGCAGTTGGCTGTGAGTGATTTCCAGGCTGGATTTTCAAAATTCCCTTCCAACCACTTTTTGATCACCCCTTTGTCAAACTGGGTTGGAATATCTTTCTCGGTAATCTTGGGATACCCTGACTCCGGTGTCACACTACTCTTAAAATATTTTTCATGTTTTTGGATAAATTCTTTGCCTCTCTCTGTAACAGCTTTTACCTTCCAGGATGACTTAGAATTCCTCTCCAAAAGAATATCTGAGCCAGCTTCGCCCCGTGGAGAAAAGCCAAGGGAAGTACAAAAACAATTCTTGTCAAACTCCTCGCAGGCAGTTGTAATGATTATGGTTTTCTCTCTTCGTTCCAGGTAGAAACGATCCTTATAATCCCATCCGAAAATCTTTTCCATAATTGGTATTGAGGCAGCATCGCAAGGATGACCTCCAAATATAACAATCGGTTGGAAAGGAGCAATGTCTTCGGTCGAGATCCCCTCTTTGTCGATCTTATATTTTAGAATTGGTTCGTATCGGGGGAACAAAGCTTCCTTGATTGAGTTTGCCGTGATAAAGAAATCAAACGCAATCTCTGTGTCGCTGGATATCTTTGCGATATAGGGCGTACCCTCCCGAACTACCGGAGCAAATACTTCCGTTTCTCCCCTTGCGATCTCCCCTAACAAATCTTTCATATTTTGGTAGTTTATCATTGTATCAGCCAATTTGTCCCTCCTATCGAATGAAGTTTTCAGAATCGTCTTTTTCGAACACAGTTAGCGGAGGACAGGCTTCCAGATCATAGCCAGCTTCGAAATGAAATTTCTCTTTCACTTCTTCCTGCAGGGTACGATTTAAAAGCATCAAAGGGATATTTGCCGGACAAACCCTTTCACACTCGCCGCAATCGATACAGCGACCTGATAAATGGTATGCTCTCACAATATTCCAGGCCAGATTGCCTTTTGGATTGGAGCGGGTATCGATCCATTGGGGATTATTCAGATCAACAATACACCGGTTGCAGTAGCACAGGGGGCAAGCTTGTCGGCATGCATAGCACTTGATGCATTTGGATAACTGTTCACTCCAGAAAGCCCATTTTTCTTCCCGCGTTTTTTTGTTGAATTCTGCAACATCTTCATGAACGATAACGGCATCTTTTTCAATCGTTTCCGGAACCGCATCACCGATAACAATATCGGATAGGTGTGGATTGTGGACTTTACAGGTTTTGCATTTGATGTTTTCCACCCCTTTGCAAGTCATACCAAAAATATAGACATGCTCCCGTGGCACTTGATTCTCAATGATTAGGTTCACGATGGCTCGAATATCACAGCCTTTTGCTACTATCCCGACTTTTTTTGCTTTTTTTACTTCCGGTCGGGTCAGGTACGTTGCTAGATTGTTCAGGCAAAATTCATTAAATATAAGTTTCTCTGCTTCTTCTGCGTTGGTCACAAACAAAGGTCGGGTTTTCTTTGGTTCGATGGATTCATACCCGAGAACGAGGTCAAGTGTGCCATTCGCCAAGAGTTCTTTTGCTTTTTCGATTAGTTCTTTCATCGGTTTACCTCACTTCCCGGTTAAGTGTTTTGAAATCCTCATAAGGTCCAAGCTTCCTGACCCGGTCTACAACTTCGGTGACCAATCGGGCAAACTTGATCCCTTCGGAGGCAGAGCACCAGGAAAAAGTGACTCTTTCCAGGTCTACACCCAATTGGGTCAGAAGAGCTCTCATCATGATATATTTCCTACGGGCATTAAAGTTGCCTTCTGTATAGTGACAGTCATTTGGGTGACATCCGGAGACGATCACACCGTCAGCTCCTTTTTCCAGGGCATGGAGAATAAACATCGGGTCAATCCTACCCGTACAGGGTGTTTTGATTACCCGGACATTCGGCGCATATTTAAACCGGGCTGTTCCCGCAAGGTCAGCTCCGGCGTAGGTACACCAGTTGCAAACAAAGGCGATGATTTTTGGCTCCCAATTTTCTTCCATCATTTCCTCCTATATTAGTTCGGCCATAGCGTTGATTTCGGCATACAATTCGTCGTCGGTGAATCCTTGCAGGTCGATACTGCGAGATGGACATGACGGTGTGCAGGTTCCACACCCCGTACAAAGACCTGGGTTGACTTCCGCTACCTGACGGATCAAATTGCCGGCACGGTCACGAATGTCTTTTAGAGATATAGCGGTATACGGACAAACTCGAATACAGTTCTGGCATCCGGTACAGCTGAATTCCCTAACTTTTGCCACCACGCCTTCTTTTTCCAGCTCATCTTTCGAGACAAGCCCCAATACTTTGGCAGCGGCTCCACTGGCTTCGGACACAGAATCCGGGATATCTCGGGGAGATAAGGCGCATCCTGCCAAAAATATGCCAGCGGTAGCAGACTCGACAGGTCTTAGCTTGGGATGAGCTTCTGTTAACCAACCAAATTGGTCGTACCCGATTCCCAGCTTTTGGGCTAGTTCTTTGATTCCTTTTGGCGGTTCCATGGCAGTTGCTAATACTACAAGATCAGCTCGGATCTTGACTTGGGAATTGGTCAGTGTATCGGCCCCCTCTACCACAAGGTCTTCTCCATCCTGGTAAACAGCAGATACCCTGCCTCGGATATATTGGGCTCCATCCTCTTCCTGGGCGCGTCGGACAAATTCTTCGTAGTTTTTCCCATTCGATCGAATATCGATATAAAAGACATACGCATTGCCATCGTGAACTTTATGACGGAAAAGCATCGTCTGTTTCGCCGTGTACATACAACAAATCTTGGAACAATAGGAATAATAATGAGCTGGATCCCGGGACCCAACGCATTTTACAAAAACCACTGTTTTCGGTTTCTTGCCATCGCTTGGCCTTTGAAAATCTCCCAGAGTGGGACCAGAGGCACAAACCATCCGTTCAAATTGGAGTGACGTGACGACATCTTTGTATTTACCATAGCCATATTCACCGAAAGCAGAGGTTGGCATCAGTTGATATCCGGTGGCTACGACGATTGCTCCAATTTCTTCTTCTATCAATACATCTTTGTCTTCATAGCTGATGCACTGAGTAGGACAAATTTTAGCACAAATACCACAACGACCTTCTTTTAGTTTCAAACAGTTTTCTGCATCGATTCTAGGTCTGGAAGGTACAGCTTGCGGAAAGGGGATATAGATGGCTTTTCGGACTCCCAATCCCTGTTCGAATTCCGAGGGTACCTTGACAGGGCATTTTTGCCAACAAGTTCCACAGCCAGTACACTTATCAATATCGACATATCTGGCTTTTTTACGAATCGTAGCTTTAAAATTGCCAATAAATCCTTCGAGCTTTTCCAGCTCAGAATAGGTCATGATAGTAACAAGAGGGTTTTGAGCTACTTCGACCATCTTGGGAGTCAGGATGCACTGGGAGCAGTCCAGGGTGGGGAAAGTTTCGTCCAGTTTGGACATATGCCCTCCAATGGACATGTCTTTTTCCAGCAGGATCACAGGAACTCCACCAGCGGCTATATCGAGTGCAGCCTGGATTCCAGTGACACCACCGCCAATGACAAGCGCTTTTCGGGTCACAGGGATTTTAATGTTTTGGAGCGGTTTATTTCGTTTTACTTTTTCGACCATCATCCGAATCAGGTCGATCGATTTTTGGGTACCATCTTTTTTATTGTCATGCACCCAGGAGCATTGTTCGCGGATATTGGCCATTTCCAGCATATAAGGATTCATCCCGGCATCGGCGGCTGCTTTCCGAAACGTTTTCTCATGCATACGAGGGGAGCAGGAAGCCACAACGACACCAGTCAGATTGTGCTCTTTGATTGCTTGTTTCACGATTTCCTGTCCGGGATCCGAACACATATATTTGTAATCCACGGAAAGAACGACACCGGGGATTTTTGCTATCACCTCAGCAGCTTTGGCCACATCGACTGTTTCAGCGATGTTAGAACCGCACCAACAAACAAATACGCCTATTCTTGCCATTCCTTCACCTCTTCCTATATACCTTTGCTTTTCAGCAAAGGAAAGGGATTTACAAAGAGTCGATCGAGGGCTAATTTTTTTGGATCCAATCCAAAGGATAGACCCAGTAATTGAGTGTAATAAAAAATGGGTAGGTTAAATTTTTCCCCATAACGTTGTTCGATCGCTTTTTGCCGTAGATCCAAATTGATATGGCAAAGAGGGCAGAGCACAGAGATTGCCTCGGCTCCATTTTTTTTTGCCTGGGAAAGAATCTCGTAGGTAAGATCGAGTGTCACTTCCGTTTTGGAGATAGAGTATCCAGCCCCACAGCATTTGGTTTTAAACGGCCAATCGATCGACTGGGCGCCTGTGGCGGATACGAGCTGATCCATCACCATTGGATTTTCAGGATCGTCATATTTCATGAGCTTTTTTGGTCTTACGATAACACACCCATAATAACTAGCAATTTTGATCCCCTCAAGCTTCTTGACCATCTTTTCTTGTAAAGCGGGAATGCCTACTTCATTTAATAGAATCTCCGAGAGATGTTTGATCTTCATTTTGGCTGGAACATCCCTGCCTATGACCTGTACTAAATCATCTTTTTCGTGTCCTTCATGGCTCAAAGCTTCCTGAGCTTCCCGAAGATGGGCATAACAGGCAGGACACTGGACCATGATATCTTTCTGCTCCTTATTCGCCGATTCCAGCGTTAGGGAAGGCAGAGCCAGTGACATTAATTTATCGGATGGGTGTAGTGAACTGGCGCCACAGCATACCCAATCAGGCAGTTCTCCAATGCCAAGACCAAGAAAATCCACAATCGCTTTGGTTGATTCATTAAAATCAGGAGAGGTTGATTCCAGGGAACATCCTGGATAGTATGCGTAATTCATTCGTGTGCCACCACTTCCTTTCCTTTTTCAGAAGCTCTCTCTTTGCGCACCTTTTCGGCTCGTTTAAACATCCCTCGGATTTCTCCCGCTTTTTTGAAATGAGGTTTCAAATTGATTTTGCGTTTGATCAGGAGCAAGGGAAAGAGGATCACATCATGGAACAGGTTACCAGACATAAAGTTGTATCCAGCGACAACACCCGGCTCATATACACGCCCAAACATTTTGATCATGAGGGCAAACGCTTTTTCAAGGTTCCGGACCTGTGCTTTTGGTTGTACCCCTTCTCGGGTAGCCATACGACGGAGTCCATCCATCACTCCCTTAATATCCACTTCCTGCGGACATCGGGTAGAGCAGGTATCGCAAAAGATACAAAACCATATTGTCTTTGAATTGAGCACCTTTTCTTTGATACCCAGCTGACAAAACCGTATCACCTGGGAGGGAGAAATGTCCATCAGATAATTCAACGGACACCCTGCCGTGCACTTCCCACATTGGTAGCATTTTCGGACATCGGTTTCGCTTTCCTGTTTCAGTACTTTCCCAAACTGCAATAAATCTACATCTTTGCTAAGATTAATCTGCATAATACCCCTTTCCTTACCCTTTTACATAGCCCATCTGTTCCAATCGAGATATTCGCTCTTCTATCGGAGGATGCGTTGAAAAAAGGGTTCTAACATTAATAGGTTTCATAAAGTACAAAGGCGCTACAGCTCCATTGGTTGTATTCGATGGAATTTGCACGTTGGCAATCTTGCGTAGAGCATTGGCAAGACCAATCGGATTTCTGCTAATCAAAGCCCCGCTTGCATCCGCCAAATATTCCCTCTGACGAGAGATAGCCATTTGTATGAGCTGGCCCAAGATGGGAGCAAGAATCGCCAGAGCAATACCTACAAGAAAAAGCCAGCCGCCCCCGCCGTTATCATCGCTTCTCCTTCTTCCCCCGCCAAAAAGACTAAACCGGGTAAAAAAGCGGGACAAAAGGATCAGCATACCAAGGAGAACCGCTACGACGGTGGCATACAAAATATCCCGATTCTTGATATGTGACATTTCATGGGCAATAACCCCTTGCAGTTCCTCCCGGTTGAGAAGATTAAGAAGCCCTTCATTGACGGCCAAAACTGCATGATCCGGATCCCGGCCAGTGGCAAAAGCATTCGGGGATGGATCAGGAATGACATACACTTTTGGCATTGGCAGACCAGAAGAAAGCTTCATCTCTTCGACAACATGGACAAGCTCTGGATATTGATTCGGGTCCGCTTCCCTGGCGCCAACAGATGTTAGCAAAAGGCTACTGCCGGAATAATAACTCAGCAGGGACATGATCAAAGAAATAAAGAATCCAAGAAAGATCCCAGGTCCTCCGCCAATCCCAGAGGCTATTCCGATGTAATAACAAGCCCAGATGACGAAAATCGAAAAAAGAACAATGAGCCAGAATGATTTTGTTCGATTTCTGGCTATTTCGTCATAGACCAAGATTTACCTTCGGAGCATCTTTCACGGTTTCAAGGTCAACTTGAAAATATTCTTCTTTCTTGAATCCAAAAATCATGGCAATGATATTGCCGGGGAATATTTGAATCGCCTGGTTATACCGCATCACGATATCGTTATAAAACTGACGGGAAAAAGCAATTTTGTTTTCCGTGGTAGTCAGCTCTTCCTGAAGCTTCAAAACATTTTCGTCCGCTTTGAGCTCTGGATAATTTTCCACAACAGCAAACACACTGCGAAGCGATGCTGTCAAATTGTTTTCAGCCACACCGGCTTCCGCGGGTCCTTTGGCATTCATAGCATCTGCCCTGGCTTTGGTAACATTCTCCAGTAACTCTTTTTCAAATTTCATGTACCCTTTGACGGCTTCCACAAGATTTGGAATCAAGTCATACCGTCTCTTTAGCTCAACATTGATCTGAGCCCAGGCATTCTGGATCCGGTTCCGCAGGACAACAAAATTGTTATACTGGGACAAGAAAAAAAGCGCAATTACCGCAAGGACACCAATTCCAATCCACATTTGTTACCACCTCATCATATTAAAGTTTTGTTAAATATAGCTTAATCCTTCATAAATAGGAAATTGACCTGTTAATTTTTCGACCTTCTGAATAATTTCATACAAAATGTTGGTTTCCTGGGAATGTATCAGAGTATCATAAATCAGTTCCCCGATGATTTCCATCTCAGGCTCTTTCATGCCTCGTGTCGTTACAGCAGGAGTCCCAATCCGTAATCCGCTTGTAATAAAAGGCTTGGCAGGGTCAAACGGAATCGTATTTTTATTGACTGTGATGCCGACTTTATCCAAAACTGCCTCAGCATCCTTGCCAGTCATATTAATGGGACGCAAATCCACAAGCATCAGATGATTGTCTGTCCCTCCGGAAACAATCCGCAATCCTTTTGAGGATAATACATCGCATAGTTTTTTTGCATTTTTAAGAACCTGGCGCTGGTATTCCTTGAAATCTTCTCCCATATCTTCTTTAAAGGCAACCGCCTTGGCTGCAATGACATGCATCAATGGTCCGCCCTGGATACCAGGGAATACGCCCCGATCAATATTCTTGGCATGCTCTTCCTTACACAAAATCAAACCACCTCTTGGACCACGCAGTGTTTTATGTGTAGTAGAAGTGACAAAATCAGCATACGGGACGGGACTGGGGTGAAATCCCGTGACAATTAATCCAGCAATATGGGCAATATCCGTCATCAAGTAAGCTCCAACGGACTTTGCAATCTCGCTGAATTTCACAAAATCGATGATGCGAGGATAAGCACTGGCTCCAGCAACGATCAGCTTTGGTTTTGTTTCTTCAGCAATCCGGGCAATCTCCTGATAATCGATCATTTCTGAATCCTGATTGACTCCATACTGTACGACTTTGAAATATTTACCAGAAATCGAGAGGGGGTGTCCATGAGTTAAGTGACCACCATGGGAAAGGCTCATGCCCATGATCGTATCACCAGGATCGAGAACAGAAAAGTACACCGATGTATTGGCCTGGGCACCGGAATGAGGCTGGACATTGGCATGGTCAGCTTTAAAAAGAGCTTTGGCTCTCTCTATGGCGAGTGTTTCCATAACATCTACATATTCACATCCCCCATAATATCGCTTTCCGGGGTATCCTTCTGCATATTTATTTGTTCCTACAGATCCAAGGGCTTCCAGGACAGCACGGGACACAATATTCTCAGAGGCGATCAGCTCCAGCTTTTCCCTTTCACGGATTAACTCACCCTGTATCGCCTGGGCGATTTCTGGATCTACTTCCCTGAGCTTTTTCATGTTCATCACTTTCTCTCCTCTAACTGTTGAATTTTTTGTACCCGTGGAATATGCCGTCCCCCTTCAAATTGAGCATTCAAAAAGGCTTTCACGATTTCCTGCGCCATCACAGAGCCGATCAACCGGGCTCCTATACAAAGAACATTGGCCTGATTATGGTTTCGGGATAGTATTGCTGATACGGGCTCTGAGCAATTTGCGGCTCGGATACCATTTATTTTATTGGCCGAAATGGACATCCCAATTCCTGTCCCGCAGATCAGGATTCCAAAACTGTTTTGTTCGGAAAGTACTTTATCGCAAACAAGGACGGCAAAGTCCGGGTAATCTACCGGGACTGAATCCAATGGACCCAAATCAACGATAGGATAACCTAAGTCTGAGATAAAAGCATAGATCTCCTGTTTGAGACTAAAACCCCCATGATCAGACGCAATAAAGACTTTTAGTGCTTTCATCCTGATTAGATTATAGGGATATGTAAGGTAAGTTTCAACCAATCCGGAATCATGTATACTATACCTCATGAAAAGACTAATATTGCTATTGATCATCGGCTTTCTCTTGTACCCAATTTTTACACAGGCAAAAACTTCCCGTTTTATTTTTACCCATGATCCAACCTATGGAAAGTGGAAAAAAATGGAAACGAAGATTACGGATCAGCCTTTGTATATTACATTTATTCGGTATTACGGCCAGCCCGACGAGAAAGGGCAATTCTTTGATAGCGCCAAGATCACCGTGATGGAACCACCAGAAACCCATGCAAACTACACCGACTTCAATACTTTCATGACAGAGGAAGCCAAAGCCCCCAATAATAAGATTACCATCACCCGCGACAAAATAACCTTCTATGATTTTAAACTGGGCGGAGCAATCGGAAAGGCAATCCGTGGACAAGGAAAAGTCTCATCCAGCGACCCCATCTTCCCCAGTACAAGCATTCTGGGTAAGGGATACTTTTTTGATACAAACTTGGGTGTTCTGGAAATTCTCATCCAAATTCAAACGGTAAAGGGGGACCTTTTAAAGCTTGAAGAGGATGTTGACAGCTTTATCTCCTCTTTCCGACTTGGACTGCCAGAAGATCTTCAGATCCTCCAATGGATAAGGTTCAAAAATGTCAGCAATCCTAACAATGAACCAGTGAAAATCCCATCACCCCCTTTTCCTTTTTTGACACTGATTCTCCTTTCTGCGGGAACACTCCTCTTAGGTATTCTATTCGTAATCTTCATACGCCGTAAAAGCAATCGATCTATTCTTTTGATTGTTTTTATTGTTACAGCTTTGATTGCAAATAGCTTGTTTTACTTTGGTTACACAAAGAAGCTGAATCAAAACCATTCTCAAAAACTTACCACTGAGAATCGAAGACTGCTGAATGCCCTCGAAAAGAGAATTAGTGGGTCCCTGTTTGAAAAAGAAATTAAAGCGGAAACCGTAAAACAAATCTATCAAGACGCTTTTGCCCTATACGACCAAATCCGATTAAATGGCACACCGGATGAAATCAAAACGGCTCAAACTCTTTATAAAAGAGCCTATCAAAGGTATTTGGATTTGGTGGTCAAGAAGAAAAAGTAGGGACAAGGGGAGAGTTTAAATGATATATGTTGGAGATCAGATTTATTTGAACTACATGAACTGGGAAGGAAAAGATAAGTTTGTAGAATTTTTGAACAAAAAGTCGTTTAACAAACTTAGCTTTAGGGATCTTGTCTATCTAAAGATTCTAGCTATTTTACAAGAATATGGTGTGAAAAAAGAAAAATTCTCAGCCCTTAAAAAATCATTTTATCAAGAAAAACAAGATGAAACCGGGGATGATTTGGATACAATGTTTACCAGTGAAGTAGCCATTGGATGCGTCATGATGGGGATAGAAATCATCTTGTGCTTTACTCCCACAGGGGAGGCTACCTTTTATGATCCCCTATATTTTTGTACGCTTAGAAATCCGAACATGAGCCATTTCATATGGATAGCACTGCACTCAATCATTAATGAGATCCTTGTTAGCCTAAAAAAAGACCCTATTGAAATTAAATTAGGTTTATCGAATATTGTACAAAACTAGGGCCAAGAGAATTTTAATTTGAACCAGTTAGGATTTAATTTAAATGAGTTTGTAATACAGATGCAAGAACTTGCAAAGATCATACCTGTAGAAAATACGCAGATTTAAGGACAACTTTCTATTCATCTTTATTCATCTTACCCTTATGGATTTGAATCTTAGTTTTAAGAAATTGTAGTATTTCAAATTTTCTTTTTACAATCGAAATGACTGGGAAATGATTGAAAAGTCAGTAACATTAAAATTGGATTTAATTTCCAAAACAAGCTACTTAGCTTAAAGTAACAAATTCTATGTATAGTTTGGACTTGCTATGCAAATAATATGATGTACCCAACAACAAAAATATTGAAAGCAGGAAGAAAATTAAAAAGTGTTCTGAAAGAAAGATAAAATTTTTGATTGATCTTTGAATCCACACTTATTACATTATTTCGAAAAATAACTGTTAATCGAATTGATGAGTAGATTGCAAAAAAAGATAATAATAATAGCAAGAAAGAATAAATTAAATTCCCAACGATAGGATAAGAGTCTGGTTTTGTTGTGCTAGACAAAAACTTTTTTACAAAGTCAATAATCATTGTGAGGAATAAAGTTTCTGCAAAAGTAAATACAGTCATCGTTGTGGGCAAATCTAATATTGAGTTTTTATCGTTTATATCTTTTCTTGCAAGAATGGCTTCGTTATAAAAGAAAAGAGATACCCCCACGATAAGAATCAAACAAAAAACAAATCCAGCAGCCATAGGATGTTGTTGCCAAAATACATTAGGAGTGAGATAATACTTCGAGATTGAAACAGTCATACAAATTAGCTCCTTAAATTAATAGTTTAAGTTTTAATCTTTGGTATTCGGAGATCACTTTTGTTTGTTATCTTATTAAACTTAAAAAACCGATAGCACCAACAAATAGAAGAGTAAACAAAAAAATAACAAACTGATAGAAGTTAAAAATATTTCCTAATTTAGTATCAGCTCTTATTGGAAATCGATTTTTCAAATCACCATTAGGCAAAAAGGTTGAGTATAGTATTGACTTCCCATTATCCGCATCTTCTAACTCCATCATAATAGTGTTGATTTCTAAATCAATATCCTTTTTGTAACCTCGTACAATGTTAAGTTTATGTTTAAGACCCCTATTTTTGGTTGTCAGATTATTGACATCAGCATGCAACATAATTTCTTTCGTATCATTAAACAAATAAAACTTATGGTTTCGTGCTATGTCTTTACCTTCTTGAATCCTTTTGTATAACCTAAATTGTCTTGGATATTTCCCGGCCCAAGTGAGTATAACATGTCTATCAAGGTAATAATCTTTTTTTAAGTCATAATAAAAAGATTCCAGAACCGGCCCTGCGATAAATTTTATCGAGACTCCTAACTGAAGAATTGCTTCAATACTTTTTCTTACTAAGTCATTATTATATACTTGTTCTGTTGCTTCACCAGCATTAAAAATCATCGTGATTTTTAATGGATCAATACCAGAATTAATCAATTTTTTTACATATTCCAGTAAGTAGTACGAGATGAAGGTTATTTTGTCCATATCAACGCTAGGAAACTCTAAATCAACTATATTGATTGCTGATTTTGAGGTTATCTTGCCTTTTCGACCAATAGAAAATAAACCCATTTTCCTACCTCCTGCAACATTCTCTCTGCTTTGAACAAAACATCCTAAATTTATAACAAATAAAGTATAATCATATTCTCACAAATCAAAAATACAAGAAAAAAATATAACAAAATTATTTTTTTCTTTTTTCTCCAAAACAAATCCCTTAAAATTTTTATTAACATCTTGACTCTTAGTTTTGATCATATTTTTGTATGTACCATTTTTCTTCATTGTGTATAGTCTATACATTTTTTCGGAATAGAAAAGGTTTTACAAGAATTTTTCTCAAATCCTTTTGCAGAATTTTAACCTATTTATCCTTAAGGCAGAAGCTGAATCGTTTGTGTAGCAGAATATATTTAAATTGACCACTGTGAGACTGGATTTAGATCTATTCAATTCTACAATATCCAGCATTCATGGCAATTTGTTTGAATATTTTTAAAGTAGGGCCAAGGGGAATTGAACCCCTGTCTGAGGGATGAGAACCCTCTGAACTAACCACTGTTCTATGGCCCCGAAAAAAACTGCCCGATAAGGAGTCGAACCTTAACTCTCCTGATCCAGAGTCAGGCGTGTTGCCAGTTACACCATCGGGCAATATCAAATATGTCCCATTTATTTTACAAGATTGGGGCTCAACTGCAAGCAAGAGAGAAAGCGAAATAAATCTAGACAGATATTTTTTGCATTTATCTCTGCTTCATGCTTCCCATTGATCATACGAATTTTTTTAAGCCTGAATCCAGGAATATTCGATGAATTGAGCCGTCTTTTTTGCCGTTTCCAAATTGATTAGTTTTGAAACTACATATAGAGCTCCATCGATTCCGGCTGAGACTCCAGCAGTGGTTATGATGGCTCCATTATCGGTTATGCGGTGGTCCTTTATCACCTGGATCGATGGGTATTTTTTTTGTAGGGCTCCCAATGCGCCAAACCAAGTGGTTGCCTTCAATCCATCAAGCATGCCAAGATCTGCCAGGATGAAGGCTCCCGTACAAACCGACATCGTTATCTTTGCGTTTCGGGATGTTTCGAGGATCCATTGGCCTACGTTTGGATTTGATTTTCCAATCGCTAAATCTCCGCCAGGAATCACAAGAACATCTGGCTGTGGAGCATTTTCGATCGAAAAGTCTGGCATAATTACAGTATGTGTATGGCTTTTTATAACATTCAGCGTAGGCGCAACCAGTATCACTTCAAAAGCAGGTTTCTCGTCTATCATTGTGTCATAAAAAACTTCCAAAGGTCCACAGAAATCCAGAAGATAAACACCGTCATAAACCAAAATGGTTACTTGCAAACTCCCCCTCTTTCCTCAAATTTGAGAATTTTACCGAGAAGTATCGTGGATACTTCCTCCCAAGAATCATTATGTTTTATTTTGGAGTCGATTTCCCTCCAAAGAAGTGTCCGATCGGTTGTAGTAAAATTTTCAAAAATATTTTTCTCTACTTCAGTTAGATCCACCAAACACACCTTAATTCTATCAGATAAAAGCTTTTTATCAGCTAATTTAGCCTGGATGGCACACTGGATGGCACAAGCCTGAAATAAGGGATAAACCGATTTTCCTTTGTATGGCTGGATTAGTAAATATTGGACTGCTTTCTGGATCGATTTACGGTAGGTTTGAATGGCAGAGCTATCCAGCAAGAAAGTGAGGATAAAAAGGATGGTAGCCATAAGATCTTCCTTTCCTCCTTTACTGATGGCGCCGTTCACTTTTTGGTTTAAAACAACTTCCCGAAGATGATCTTCCCGGGTTTTGGCTTCATTAAATATATCAGTTGTGGACATTCCGAAAGGAGCGCTGGCTGATGCCATAATCATTTGTGGTTCTGCTTCCGGTAAGCCTCCATATCCTTTTCCCGACAATCTACGAAGATTCGGTTTATGGATCATATCCCATTCCCGGGGGGCACAAACGGGCACTTTGATATATTCAGGCATTCCCTTTACTTTTTGAGTCCTTGGAAATATAGCCAGGAGAGAGGTGAAAGTGGATAGTACTCCGAATTCTTTGGAAATCTCTATAATTTCTTTCTTCATTTTTTCTTGTCTTCGGGGGATTGCCTGGTGCAAGTCTTTCTCTAAACTGCGAATCTTCATAAGAGCCCACCAAACAGGAAGATCGCCATCTTTAATGGACACTTTCTTAAACATATGCACAACTTCCTCTCCCCCCGTGTTAGCTTTTAGGGTAATCGGAGCAGGAATAGATGCAGATTCCTGTCGGTATATAAATGTATAGGTTTCCCGGGGGAACAATTTGCCGGGAATTCGAGGGATCACCTCCAGCTCTTCTCCATCAGTGTCGTAAAAGATAGCATTTTCCCAACTGGGCGATAGGATCCGGTCAAAATGACGACATACCTTGTCCTCGATACGCTCTCCCGGGTAGATAAACTCAGGAACACCATTACCAGCCTCTGCTACCCCATTGATAAAAGACTCATTCACGGCTGTATCGATACCAAAGGGAAAAACAGTAAT
>Ga0247841_10002489_pt1 | contig 36671 bp, 46 predicted proteins | sample LaCruzMarch2015__2_FD_192410 | JGI IMG/M metagenome (GOLD analysis project Ga0247841, IMG submission 192410) | Freshwater microbial communities from meromictic Lake La Cruz, Castile-La Mancha, Spain - LaCruzMarch2015_18m | ecosystem: Environmental > Aquatic > Freshwater > Lake | place: Spain... | reverse complement strand
AAATAGATTAATTAGAATTTATAAATAGATTAATTAGAATTTATAAATAGATTAATTAGAATTTATAAATAGATTAATTAGAATTTAAAAATAGATTTTATTGGAATTTTAGAAACAATTGACCGAATATTCTCTCAATTTTTTTGAAATATATTGTTTGTTATTTTAAGGAGATTTATAAAAAATGATTTGATTATTATTTATAAAAAATAATAATCGATTATGACGAGAGAATTGAGAGATGTCGAGATTAATGAATATATAAACTCATTTATATATATTTATGATTTATATAAGGCGAATGGAAAGAATTATGAATTAACTTTGGAAGAAATTTCTAGTGTTGATAATAGGAAATCAAATGGTTTTCATATGATTTTATTGGAGATTATTGGAATTGATAATTTCAAAGATGAAAATCTTAATAAAATCGTGAAGAAGAATAATCTGGCAATTCCATTTGATAATTATAATTATTCAAATAAGATTATTAAGATTTATAAGGATTTATTTAATAATAGAATTACTTATGAGATTTTCAATGAAATTATGAAGAGTTCATTAATCATCCTCATAAAATCTGGAAGAACTCATAAACATCTCATTAAATTCAACGAAGTTCATTTATCTTCGACGGATTTAATGAGGATTATGGATGTTGATTACACAAATGAAACTTGTCTCATCTGTCTCGAAAATATAAATGATTATCCTTCGTTTAGGATATTTAATTGTTGTTTCTCTAAAACTTGCTCCACTTGTTTCAAATCAAATGATTTCAAATGTCCTATTTGTAATGAAAAATCACCAACCTTGATTTCTTATTGATTTTTGTTTATTAAAAAATGATATAATTAATTAAACAAATTATAATTAATAATGATAAAACCAAATTTTATTGAATTATGTGCTGGTTGTGGTGGTTTATCAACTGGACTAATTAAATCAGGTTTTATGCCATTATTATTAAATGACAATAATAAAGATTGTTGTTTAACATTAAAAGAAAATCATAATGATACTATTATTATTCAAGAAGATATGAATAATATAAACTTTGATATTTATATTGATAAAGTTGATTTATTATGCACTGGATGTCCTTGTCAATCATTTTCTTATGCTGGAATTAAAAAGGTTTAGATGATCCAAGAGGAGATTTATTATTTAAATTTATTGATATTATAAATTTAATAAAACCTAAAATATTTCTAATAGAAAATGTTAAAGGATTATTAACACATAATAAAGGAGAGACATTTAAAATTATTATAAATAAATTAAAAGAAAATGAAAATTATAATATTTACTATAAATGTTTAGATGCTTCTAAATATGAAGTTCCACAAAAAAGAGAAAGATTGTTTATAATTGGTGTTATTATAAATATTAAAAAAAGTTTGAATATTAAAACTTTAATGGATGTATTAACAAATGTTCCTATATCACAAGGTTCAAAATATTCCAAAGAAAAAATTGAATTATTTAAATTAATCAAACAAGGAGGATGTTGGATAAATTTACCACAAGAATTACAAATGAAATATTTAGGAAAATCTTATTATTCACAAGGAGGCAAAAGAGGAATATTATATAGATTAAGTTTAGATAAACCATATTTGACGCTTTTATGTAGTCCTTCTCAAAAACAAACTGAAAGATGTCATCCATTAGAAGAAAGACCTTTAACGATAAGAGAATATGCTCGTATCCAAACTTTTAGTGATGATTATAAATTTATAGGAAGTATAACATCACAATATAAACAAATTGGAAATGCTGTTCCAGTAGAATTAGCAAAAAAAATTGGTGAAAAAATAATTGAATTATTTTAATTAATATTTATCAATAGTTTTTTTTAAAAAATCTAATATAAATTCTAAATTTTCTCCAAATATATTTTTTAAAAACACATATCCAATTTGAATTTCTATATTATCTTTTATTAATTTTTTTTTTATTTCCTTTTATCATTTATTAATCCATATATACAAGTATATTCTGGATTTTATTTTTTAAATTTAATTAATTTTTCAATATTAGTTTTTCGTGATGAATGATTATCTGTGTTTGTTCTATTTTTTAATTCGATTGCCATTTTTCTTGATATTGAAATAATATCAAGACCAGTTTCATTTCCTATTTTTAATTTAGTAAAATCTTGGTAATTTCCAATCGCCTCCTCCCAAATTTCTCCAATTTTCATTTGTTTATGTTTTTCCTTCAATACTATTAATTTTATTTCATCATTTTGTTTAGTATTTAATATATCATAATTATATATATATTTTTCATTTCTGTTTAAAATTTTTTTATAAATAAAATCAATCATTTTTTATTTTTATATGTTCGTCGATTAATCTCAAAATTTCTTGTGGAACTTCACTTAATTTTAAGAAAAGACTTTTACTTCCTACAATCTCTTTCTTATTTAATATCAAATGATAAGATATTTCATCAAATTCATTTTTATTTTTATATAAAATCAAAAGAGGTCTATTTAAATAATTTGTTTGAGCTTTATATAAAGTCGATGAAACTATAAGATCTTCGATATTACCACGAATATCAGCATCTTTTGTCGTTCCATAAAACGCACGATGAATGGTTATGATTGATATATTCAAAAGTTCGGCAAGGGATATTACCATCAAATCATTAAGCGGAAGACCTTTTTTAATAATCTTCTCGATTAAATCAATCTTTTCGCTATTTGTTAAATTCGAATAGGCGTTTTCCCAGAAAGAATTAACATTTGTATATTTCTTTCCATTTTCTTTTGAAAAAGTTGTTAAGATGATTTTATCATTTAAAAGAGTTTTCATATTTGTTTCATCATTTCTAATTGCTTTTAATTTAGAATATGTCGCTTCTAAAATTGTTTGATAATTGATATTCATATTAATAAATTTTGCCAACCATTCCACGAATTCCTTAAAGGTTCCTTCATTATAAGATGGAACTTTGAGAATTTCCATAAAATACCAGATGCTCTTTTTATGCATCGTCCATTTACTTTCTAATTTCTGGAATTCTCCTTTAAAAATTTGTGGTAAATTTGCGATATTTTCTTTAACAATTTCTCCTTTTTTGAAATTAAATTCTTCGGTTTTTAATTTAGATATATAAAAATCATTTGTAGGTGCCGATGGATGATAATTAAGGAGTTCTATGGGAATTCCATTATTTAATGCTACTTGTGAAAATACATATTGATTATGATTTTTATCTATATTTATGACAGGATTTAAGAAATCATATTTATAATAGATATTGATTTTATTCAAATAATTTCTCATATGACGAATGCTATATATAGGAATTTCTTCTAATATAATTTTAATTTTATTTAAATTTAAATTCTTCTTATCTTTCACAACAATCTTCAATAATTCATTCAAATATTCTCTTCGTGATAATAATTGAAGTTCTTTTAATTTATCTTCCGTTAATACCTTCAAGAGATTTGTGAAAACGAAAGATTGAAGTTGAAACCATTTTTTATTATCTTCTAAACTTTCATTTTGATAGATATATAAATCATCTTCCACTCTCGTATGGATTATTTGCGACCCATCTAATTCCTTTCTGGGAAATTGAAGAATTGTATAAACTTCATTCACTTCTCCTTCTTGTTTAATATCAGCGTCTAAATCACCTAAATCATATTTGATTTTATATGCTATTGCTTTTTCTTTAAATAATTCCAAATCATTAACGAGGATATTAATATTAAATTTAATTCCATTATCTACCAAATCATCATAGAAATAGATTTTGGAGATTTTGAAGTCGCTAATGATTTTTTCCAAGAAACTAATTCCAATTTTATCAATTGTTATGAGAAATCCTGCTTTTGTTAGGAAATGTTCGATGGATAAATCGCTGTTGATGATTATGGCGGTTATTTGAAATTTTAGATAATTTTTGAGAACTCGTGAATTAATCCAAGTTTGTAAGGAGGATAGGTTTTGATAAATATTATTATAATTTTCATAATTAGAATTTTCACTACACGCCTTAAATAAATCATTTAATTTTGGAAATTGATTTAATTTGAAATTTTTGATAAGTTCTTTATTCCTATATTTCAATTCAAGAGGTTCATAATATTTCTTCTCTTTTATAAGCATAATTAAATCCGGATTAATATCTTTTAAAGAACTTATTAAATCGCTAAATGATGTATAATAAGGACAGATGATATTCACCATTTTTCCATTCTTCTCCCAAATGATTAGAAGTTTATTATAGAGGATACTTAATAAGGAGAAGAGATAATAAGGAGATTTAGGGATTTGATATGAATTTGTTTCAAGATAATCCAAGAATTTATTATAACTTCTATAAATTGCTAAAAATCGTGATAATTTAATATCATCTTCTAAATCACATAATTTATTAATCTCTGGATAATTTTTAAGATGTTGAAGAAGTTCTTTCACATTTTTATCATCTGGAATGATTGGAAGTTTATCCATAAATGCCTTACAAACATTTCCATTTTCTATACTTAAAAAGGTTATAAGATTTAAACGCTTTTTTATATCCTTAATTAATTCTAGTTTAGATTTCATATCTAAAACTTCTGCGAGAGCATTCATAATACTATCTGTTGAAGGGTCTTTTGGTAATTTATGAGGAATTCCTTTTCTTATCAAACAACCTTCATCTTTCGAAATATCTTTCGAACAATTTTGATATTTAGTTTCAGGAAATAATAATTCGTGGAGTTGTTGAGGAATTATTCCAAGTCTTCCAATATCAACTGGAAGTTTATCCACGAGATAATTCTTATCCTTTTCTTCTATAACCGCCTTCAATTTCTCTTCTGGATTATATCCCTTATAATTCTTACATTTATTCAATTCTTCTTCTTTTGGAGGTTTTTTGAAACAACACGGAATACATAAATCATTTTCATTAGGTTTTTTTAGATTTACATATCTTTTCACATCTTCTTCATTAGGATTATTAAAAAAACTTTCAATTATTTCTTCATTAGGTAGAGGACATTTCTTCGTCGTTGGGTCTGCTGGAACCTTACTATCCTTACACCAAAAACGAGGACATATATAATAATTTAATTTATCCTTCTTACTACCATAAGCAATATCATTATCAACAAAATAAGTTCCATTCGCAATCAATTCATCTCTTTTTTCAGGAGAAACTACGAAAGGTTGGTTTTTCTTTTGACATTTACCTCTCGCATAATTTTCTCCAAAGAGGTCTTTATCGGCATTTTGAAGTAGATTTATCCTATATCTCTGGTCGTCATTATCCTTTACTCTACTACCTCCATAATCACTCGAAGAAGAAGACGAATAATTCATTTTTCCTAAATCTTCATCATCGCTTTTTTCAGGAGACGGTGAAGGTGATGGTGTTTTCTCTTTGATTGGTTTCTTAATAGGTTTCTTATCTGCTTTTTTAAATTCTTGGGAAGAACTGATGATTTTAGAAATCCAATACATAAGATTATCTAATTCATTTTTATTAGGGATATTATGAATGATTACTTCAAAACCGAATTTCGTGGATTTTATAATAACGATAGTATTTGATTTCTTTTCAACTAATTCAGGTTTAATATTCTTCTCTTCTAATTCATTTAATAAGGTTATTTCATCATCTATTAATGTTTTTGCTTCTTCTTTTGATTTATTAAAAGTCAATAATTCTTCGACTAATTCATCTATATCGACACCAAAAAGAAGACGGTTTTTAATATAAGAATTGAGGTCAAAAGGTTCAGTCGAATAATTTGAACTTCTTTTATAGATGAGATTGATGGTATTTTTGAAACTAATAGTTTTAAAGATGTCTTGATATGAGGAGATAATTTTTGCGAGTTTTTCGAGAGAAGCATTTGAGATGGATATATAATTATGAACGATGATGGAGATTGGTTGGAATGTCTTCTTTTCTTCAAAAGTAGTTTCTAAATAAGGTTTAAGATGTTTCTCTTTAATATCTTCAATTGTTTTCCACGAAATATTCTTCCTTAAATCGATGATAAAATTGATTTTAATGGAGAGGTCTTTAAATATGGTTAATTTTATATAACTTCCATTTTCTTCTTTTAAGAGACAATAGCAATTAATACAATTGAAATCTGTTAATTTATCTAATGAAGTCCATTTTTTAAGATTAAATGAAGATATATTATGATTAAGGAATAATTTATGGAGGAGAGTGAAATTATCATTTGTCCATTGCACCATTTGGACAAATTTATTTGTATTTAATTTCATAAAAACATCGGCGAGTGTTAAGGATTGATTTATTTTTGAGGAAAGTTCAAAACGATAGATATTAAATCTATTTTCAACAATAGGCGAAGTATCTTGTGTATCTAATAATTGAAGTTTTTTATATTTCTTATTTAATCCTTCTAATGTTGGAAATGTTTTATCGGTGAAATAATAAGGATTGTCTTTCAAATCTGGAAAATCACTTTCAAATATGATATTGAGGAAATTAAAATCACAATTGCCTTGGGTAAATTTATAGATGACTGGTTCTTTAATAACAGGGTCTTTTTTTAGAGGATATTTGAGTTTTAGAGGATTTGGATTATAATCTTTCCATTTGATATTATCTATTGAATATAAGAGATTAGGGAAATTTAAATTCCAGACATAGAAACGACCTTTATGAATTGTTGAAGCAATCCTAGAAATTCCATCTTCAAGACTATCATCATTATAGATTTGAATATCATAATTTTCAAATTTTTCGATTGAAATCCATCGTTTAACTTTAATGGATTTCAAAGGCATAGTTCTATTTAATTAATATTTATTTTTTAATAATAGGAATAATGTCATCTGGTATATGTAAAAATGAAAAGGAGGATAAAAAAGAAGAAAAACGAGAGAATAAAAATACATTTAAATTTTGGATTTATATGGCATTTATAATTCTCGGTTTATTATTATTAATCATTATAATCGTAATTATTTATTCATTATTATCTAAACATCCAATCGATACGACAACTATAAATAAACCCATTACAAATTCACAATCACTTCCATTATTTAATTCAACTTCTATAAATTCCGTTCAAAATCTTTCACCTCCAAATCTTTCAACAACGAATATATCAATCCCTCATCCTACCGAAGTTAAGAAACCATTTTTATCAACTTTAATGAGTGATACAACTAAAAAAACAAATCAAGCAATATCGACAATTGGAAAAACAACAAGCGAAACTATTAAACCTTTATTAAATCGTAAAATTCCTGTTAATAAAACAGGAGGATTTAGATGTATGAATAGAAGGAGGATTTAAAAAATGATTATGGATTTTATTGAAAGATATTAAATGAAATTTACGGATAAAGAAAGACAGAATTATATTAGACAATTTAATAAATGTAAATTCAAAACACCAGAAGAAGAGTTCTTATATGCGAATGATGTTTATAAGAAATGTTCTAAATGTCATATAAATAAGAAATTGAATGAATTTAAAGGAAATAGTTCTGGAACGGATGCTTTTGATAAAGATGGATATAGATTAAGAAGACCAGAATGTGTTGAATGTAGTAAAATTGCTGTTAAAGGAAAATATATAGCAACAAAAAAGCAAAAGAACAAGGTATTTCTTATAAAGCACCAGAAGGAACATTATGTGCGATATGTAATAATTCAAATAAAGAATTAGTATTTGATCACTGTCATTTAACGAATAAATTTAGAGGATATACTTGTAATTCTTGTAATAAGTCGCTTGGATGTTTTGGAGATAATATAGATGGATTATTGAAGGTGATGAATTATTTATTAAAATTTGAGGAATGTAGAATTATTCAAAATGAGGATGGTTCTCTTTCAAGATGCGATATTTAGACAAATTGAAATATTTTTCTTCTTTTTCTATTCCAATAAATCTCCTATTTAAATTCATAGCACCTATTCCAGTTGTTCCTGAACCAAGACAATTATCTAAAACCAAATCTCCTTCATTCGAATAAGTTTTTATAAGATATTCGATTAATTTAATTGGTTTTTGTGTTTCGTGAATAGTATCATTTTCAATATTAAATTCAATTATTTCATTAGGATAGTTGGTGAATTTTTGAGTATATTCTGTATCACTTAATAATTTATTATTCTTTCCTAAATGATGTTCTTGATTTAACATCTTTCCAATTCTTTTTTGAGAATTTCTTTTTTTAATTTCAACAGGTATTAAACCTTGTGGATTATAAGTCATATTTCCAGTTTTTTTCGAAGCAGAAGCAGCACCTCCAATAGAAAATACACAAATATCTTCGGTGCATTTCATAGGTCTATAATTTGCTAATAGATATTGAGTTGTTTTATTTTTCTTCCAAATTAGATTATATTTAAACCATTCATAATTAGAAGATATAAGCATACTCGTAAAAGGTTGTTGACCGAATAATAATATAACTCCTGATGGTTTTTTTATAATTCTTTTATAATGTTTCCATAAATCACCAATATCAATAATCGTATCCCATTTGCATTTCGTGGTTCCATATGGAAGATCACATAAAATTAAATCAACACTATTTTCAGGAATTAAATACATTTTTTCGATACAATCACCAAAATATAATTTCAAATCATCGGTTATATAATCTTGAATATTTTCAATTTCTTTGGAAGGATTTAATAATTCAATCAATTCTTTTTTTGTTTTTGATTTACATTTATCAATTCCTTTCTTTTCACATTCAATAATCAAATCTCTTTTTAATAATTTACAGAAATCCATTTTATCTATTATATCCTTAATAAATGTCATTTTTTTATGTGAAAATAAAAAATGATTTCTTTCTTTTATGATAAGTTAAAAAGATGAGAAAAATAATTCAAATTAGCGATGAAATCTTCTGGGGATTTAATATGATTATTGATTTAGATAATTATAATTCTTTCGATGAATTGGCAAATTTATTAAAAAATCAATTAATATCATTCTTAACATCTCATAATCTTCTTAATCAAGTTGATATGGCAAAGAAATTAATTCTTCATCATCATAATTATAAATTATATCAAGATTTATATGAAAGTGGTGATGACATCATCTATTTCTGTGGAGGATGTTGTCTATAAAATAGATAAGTTAGATAAACACCTAGAATAAATCCAATTAAAACGAAAAAAAGATATTTCAAAGAATAATATCCAATAATGATTATTATTATTATAAAAATAAGATTATTGATGTTGAGTAATTCCATTTCTTTTTTTTAAATAGATATTAATTTATGATGTCCTACTCTAATATCCGTATTAATCATAATTGGAACACCTGTTTTTTGAATGTTTTTACAAAAGGAAACATCCTCACTACACATATCTCTTAAAATCGTTCCATCTTCACATATAATCTCTTGAAGTTCGCTATTGAAATATGGATAAGACATCTTCTTAAAAACATCCTTCTTCATCGCAAAGAAACCCATTCCAGTATAATTCACAGGCATATATTTAAGACCTGTCTCTTCCTTCCATTTATCCACGAAATCAGGTGTTAGGAATTCAAAAGAACCATTCTTCGTGAAATAATTAGTATCCCATTCCTTAACAATCGCATAATTAGTTAAATTAGACATCCTATACATTCCACTAACTACCGGATGAATATCTGTTGAATCAATTAAATCTATTAGTTGTTGAGGTGTGAAAATAATATCACTATCAATTGTAATCCAAACATCAAAATCAAGATTATTAAATGGTTTCTGTTGAACCCCACGAAGAACATCGAGACCTAGAGTTTGCATTCTCGCAAATGTCACGAATGAAGAGACGCCTGGACTGATTATAATCTCGTATTTTTGACTTTCCCAAAGAACATTTAAAGCACCAGTCCAAGAAATTAGGAATTTCGATGAAAAACTATCGCCAGGAAGACCTATTACAATCTTCTTCTTCGCTGGTTTTGAGGTTTCTTCGTTCGCGACTTCTGGAACAACTTCTTCTTCTACACTTGACATATATAAAACTATGAATTCATATTCTTATATATTTTTTGATAAATATATAAGAAGTAAAAACTATAAATAATAGTTATGGTATTCTCTAATTTAGAATTGAGTGAAGTTGATATTCGTGCTACGCAACCTGATAAAATCATTACTAAATTAAAACCTCATCAATTAACTTCATTATATAAGGCGATGATGATGGAAAACACAGGTGATATTACTTATAAAATCAAGGATTTTCATCAATATTCTCATTTATTTTTTGAGAATGAGAATATCATAAATCCTGAAATAGATGAGACAGAAATAACTATCAAGACGAATATTGGAATTTTAGGGGATAAGGTAGGATATGGAAAGACTTTATTAGGATTATCATTAATCGCCTCAAATAAATTAGATAATATTCATATCAATCCTAATTATATGAAGAATTTTGCTTCACCTCATCATTATAATTATTTAAATATCACAGTTTCTAATAATCTCATTCAAAAGAAACCGAATATCATTAATTCTACTTTGGTAGTTGTTCCACGAGGCCCTGTTTATGTGCAATGGGAAAAGACAATTTTAGAGAAAACATCTTTAAAGATGATTTCAATAACGAATATGAATTTTATTAAAGCTAATTTGCCTAAATATGATGGTTCGAATGAAAAGGAGATTATGGATTTTTTCGAAACTTTTGATTTAGTTCTTATTAAGAATACTACTTTGAAAGTTTTGATTACTCATTATTCCGGTTGTGATTGTTTAAGAAGTTGGAAGAGAATGATGGTAGATGAAGCACACGATATTATTAATAATATTCCAACACATATGAATTATTATTATCTATGGTTAATAACTGGAACTTATAATGATTTATTTACGAAAACAGGATATAGTCATTATATATCCGGAATTAAGGAATTGATGAATAGAAATTCAATTGCTAGTATCATCGTCAAGAATTCTAATGATTTTATTAAAAATTCATTTGATATTCCTGAACCAAATGAGACTTATTATTTATGTAAATTACCGACGAATTATCATATCGCAAAAAGGTTCATTAATTCATCGGTATTGGAGAAGATAAATGCAAATGATTTTGCAGGTGCTATTAGAGAACTTGGAGGGAAGAATGAAACAGAGGATAATATAATTGAATTGGTTTCGAAGGATTTGAAGAGGGGATTATTTAATTTACAGATGGAGCTTTCATTTATTCAAAGTCAAGATATAAATGAAGAGGAAAAAGAATTGAAGATAAATAATATTAAAGTTAAGATTGAAGTCCAAGAGAATAAGATAAATGAATTAACGAATAGAATTAAGGATTTTAAGGAGAATAGTTGTGCTATATGTATGGATGTTTTACAAGACCCAGTTTTATTAGAATGCACTCATTTATTTTGTGGTGGATGTATTTTCAGTTGGTTAAATAGGAATAATAATAATTGTCCTAATTGTAGAAAATCGATTGGAGATTTAAATAAATTAACGGCGATTGTGAAGAAATCGAAACATCAAAATAAAAAAGATGAGATATATTCAAAAGAAGATACATTATTGAAGATAATTGAAAATAATCCTGATGGAAAATTCTTGGTATTCACACAAATTGATAATGGATTTGAAGTCTTCAAAACAAAATTAAGAATGAATAATATAAGCTTCGAACTTCTTAAAGGAACAACTTCACATATGTTAAATATTCTCGAAAGATTTAAAAATGGAATTACAAAAATTATCCTCCTAAATACTCAATATGCAGGAAGTGGAATTGAAATTAATTATGCTACTGATGTAATCATCTTTCATTCAATGGGGTTAGATAAACAACAAGCAATAGGACGAGCTCAAAGAGTAGGAAGAACATCCAAATTAAATATCCATAATCTATGTTATGAAGATGAAATGGTTTATTAATTTATATTTATTAATAGATTTGATTGATATTCATTTCATTTATTTTTATAATTAATAGATTTGATTGATATTCATTTAATTCTATAATATCTATAATATATTTAATTATAAAAATTTATCATATTTCTTAAATTCCGTGCTTGCGCTGCTTCGCTCGCCTGAAAGGCAATCTATTTAATTATGAAGTTTTAATGAAATGCGAATGTTGCGTAGCAACCAAAGCTAAATTAAGAAATAAAATAGAACTATCTCTAACATTTCATTAATCTTATTGAAATATGTTGTTTATTAATCATTATAGAACTTATAATAGATTTATTTTATTATTAAAAATGGAAATAAATATTATGGATATAATAGAAGAAGAATATTGTTAGAAAATAATCGTATAGCGAATATGTCAAGAATAGATTGGGGGAAAACGATGGCAGTTTCTAATCAATATATACAAAGAAATATATTAAGATATATGTTAGAAAAATTTGGATATTATATTTATTCTACTGATGATATTGAGATAAATCATCTTATAAATAAAAATAATTCGTCTGGATATGATTTATTAATTATTACACCAACTAATAAAAATATTCGTATTCAAAGTAAATTACGACAAGTTAATGGAAATGAAGATTATAGTCATCAAATTCATTTTGAAACAACAAGAAGAAATTGTGAAAAAAATAAAAATCATACAGGTCATATTTGTTATTCATTAGACGAATTTGATTTTGTAATGGTTTCTATGGTTAATGATAAATATAATAGAAATAAAATTAAAAATTGTAATTTATGGAGTTATTCTCTTATTTCTATAAAAGAAATTGAAGATAAAATAATTGTTGTTATAGTTATATAAAACCTGAAATATTAAAAAGGAATATTATCAAAATAAATGATGATATACAATTTAAATTACAAATTTTCTAAAAATATATCCTTTCCTTTTTCATTTATATCAAATAATATAAATCTTCTATTTGTATTACACCAACCGAAAAGATAAATGGGACAAGATTATTATAAAAAATATAATAATTTTGTTATTTATTTTTTCTGTTGGTGTAATACAAGCACGACCAAGAGTTCCTGAACCAGCAAATATATCTAAACAAACATCATTCTCATTTGTATATAATTTCACAATTCTTTCAAGTAATTTAACTGGTTTTTGTGTGGCATAATCTATTTTTTCTCCATTTTGAATATTACTAATATCACTCCATATATCTCTCAAAGGAATATCTTCCATTTCATCTAAAAATCTTTTAATTCTTGGAATACCTTCTTTATTATATTCTAATCTATTTTCATTTTGTAATTTTTCCATCTTTTCTTTATTGATATACCACTGTCTTTCATATCCATTCCATATATATCTTAAATTTATTCGTGGATTAATATCTGGTTGAGAATTATATAAAGCAGTTGTTACATATTTCGCAAAATTTAACATTTGATTTTTTTTTATATTCCTCATCATAATCAAAATAAAGTGGATTAAATGTTTGTTTATTTGTTTTTGAATAAACAATCAAATTATCGTGAAATCTATTTAATTTATATTTATTTTTAGCATTTCCACCAGTTTTCCATATTATTTCATTTCTAAAATTATTATCTCCAAATATTTCATCACATATAAATCTAAAATAATGTGATATTTTTGGTTCAATATGAATAACTATTGTTCCTGTCTTTTTTAATACTCTATGACATTCATATAATCTTAATTTTATTTTTAAATTTATCTTCAAAATCGTAAAAATCTCTTCCTGTATTATATGGAGGATCTAAATAAATTAAATCAATTGTTTCATTTGATAATTCTTTTATTAAATCAATATTATCTCCTATTTGATAATTATCATCATTAATCATAATAGGTTTTGATTTAATCTCAATTATTTTAATTAATTCTTCTCTTTTTATTACTATAACCTTTTATTCCAAGTTCTTTACATTTTTCTTTTAGTGATTTTAATGTTAATTTTGTAAAATCCATAGATAATATTTTATATAATACTTTTAAAATCATTTTTTAAATAAAAATATTATAATAGAAATAAGAGAAATGAATTGTCCTATTAAAATGGCAGATGGTCGTTATTTTACAAATTATGAACCTCGTTGTATTAGAAATGCAAATTTAAATGAATTAATGGCGAAGAATAATATCACGAATTCCAGTTACGAACAGCGATTATTTCTTCAACAAAATTCACAAATGATTATGGAAATGGAACAAAAGAAAGCGATGGAAGCGGTGTTTCCTTGTATCCCTTGTAAAACTGGCGAATTAATAAATGAAACCAATAAACAAATGGATAATAAATATTTCGTCAGTTGTGATGGTGTTTCTTGTAAAACATCAATTATTAATCCTGATGGAATTGGAACTACCAAAAATTTTTAAATCTTATTATAAATAAGGTTAAATAATGAATTTTACGAATGATTTTGTATCTTGTATGATTACTTTAAATGGAATGAATGTTAATATCAAAGGAAGTTTAAGAAATCCTTCTGTATATAAAAAGAAAATTGTTATAGCACCCGCACCATCTTCTAAATTAACCTCTTTTTCAGGTTCAGCACTTCCCTTCCCTAATGAAGAAATCGCCTTCGAAAATACCAAGAATTTATTCGAAATTAAAAATGATGGTGTTATTGAAACCATCTTCGCATATCCTAATAGTTATTATTCGCCAGATGGATTAACTAAAATAAAATCACCCATCATATTCATCTTTGATGATAATAAATTCATCGTGGAATTAAATGATTTATGTCCGTTAAAAACATTAAGGGATAGAAAAAGAAGTGATCCGTCATTTTACGCTCTTAAAGAAATTTTACTTCCTATTGGAACCGCCGAAGAAACGATGAAGAATTATTCATTCGCAAAGATTAAATATAATATCGCCTAATCCTTATTTTTTTTGAGAAGTATCTTATTTAATGTTCTCAATTCCTTTGAAATCGAACCAAGTTGTGTCGCTACATTATTTCCCTCCTCATCTACAAAGAAATTTTTAAGAAGTTCATAATTGATAATAGTTGGATCATATTCCTCATCATCATCATCATCATCATCATCATCGTCCTCATCATCTTCGTCATCGTCCTCATCTTCATCTTCGTCTTCGTCTCTTTCTTTATTATCATCCGCATCGCTTTCATCTTTATCCTTAACCTCGATTTCTTCTTTTGTTTCTTCAAGGGAACAAACACTATTTTTATCGTCTTCTTGATTAGGCATTTTTTTATAAATAGAAGTATTAAATTAATTCTTATATAATTTTTAGTTATATAAGAATAGAAAATGAATGTTTTAATCATAAAAATATTAGGATTTCTTATAGGATTATTTACTACTTTGGTTATAATTGATATATATGATATTAAAAGGAAGAAAGTGGAGACATTTCAAAATAAACCAATCATTCCACTCGCAATTCCAAAAGAACACGAACAAATGATTAATGATGATTTAGCTTTAATTCCATATAATTCATATAAATATATGTGTATAAATACTTTTTTTGATATTACTAAAATTGATAATAATAAAAATAGATGGTATGAATGTGATTTAGAAAAAGAGAAGGTAATAACTACAAATGAAAATTCTTATTTCACATTTGATAAGATTATTAATGTTAAACCAAATACTATTAATAATAATGGAGCATATGGAGCGGATATAAATGGAGTTGAATTACGAGGCCCAAAAAGTTTTTATTTTGCAAATAATATCGATACGAATGAAGTTAGTGAATTTACGATTTTGATGTCTATGAAAATTAAGGATATAACATCGAAACATAATATCATCTTTGAATTGGCAGGAAATACTGAAATTATTAATGGTGAAAAACCTAAATATCTAATATCCATTATTAATGTTAATATCAAACAAAATGAGAAAAATAATTATGATTTTATTATAACTGTTGGCGATAGTATTTATTCAGGTGAAATTAATAATATTGAGAAAACCACTCTTAAAAATAATGATTTCATCGTCATCGGTCTTATTTATACAAGTAGCGAAATTACATTTCTCCTTAATAAACAAATTTTTAAATATAAAACCAAAGGAAGTTTTAAAGTGAAATTAGGTTCAACGCCGATGATTATAAATAAACAAGGATTAATGAATATCCATCTTTATAGTTTTGTCTTCTATAAAACTCCCCTACCTTCAATTGAATATCTCAAATTCTTCAAACATAATTATCACTATCTATCCGGATTAAATAAAGCAATCGAAAGTGCTAAACCTGTTCCAGAATTACCAAAAGAAATAGGTGTTAGAGATGATATAGATATTAAATTAAGGGAATTAGAAACTAAATTAGAAACTAAATTAAATAAAACGATGGAAACAAAATCATTAAGCGAAGCAAATATTAAATATGAAAATATAACCCCTTTTGATATTACAAGTATTCGAAATACAGAAGTAGAAAGTCCCCTAAATTTCCTCTTTTAAATTCGTTTATTTAAAGATTATAATCATATTTTTTCTTAATAAAGATAATGAATGATTTGTTAGAAATTAATGTGGATAATATAAGTTCAGGAAATAAAAAACTTCTTGATACTGACCTTCTTTTTAATAAAACTAAAATTAGTAATGAAATCGCCTCATTATCTTCTATGTCATCCCTTTCTTCTCAATCTTCCATAAAATCACGAGAAAAAGTTAAAATTAGAAATGATAAAATGAAAGATGAATTTAATGATAAAAAAAGATTTAAGAAAATTGAAAGCGATGATGAAGCGGATGAAGAAAGTGATGATGATGATGATGATGATGATGATGAAAGCGAAGCGAGTGATGCGAGTGAAGGGGATGAAAGTGATACGAGTGATGTTAGAAGTGTAGATGGAGGGATGAAAAAGAAGAGGAATGAATTACAAGAGAAAAGGGAGATTTTATATCAATTAAATCGTCTTCAAGCGAAGGGACATGAAATTCCTCATAATTTCACTATGGCAAGTGATTTGAATGAGATGAAGAGTGAATATGAGAGGATTGTTCGTGATAAGGATACGGATGCGAGTATTCGTTTCCAGAGAAAGATGATGATGGCATTCGTCACAGGAACAGAATATCTTAATACGAGATATGATCCTTTTGCGATTAAATTAGAAGGATGGTCGGAACAAGTTCATGAAAATATCACGGATTTTGATGATATATTTGAGGAACTTCATAATAAATATAAATCGAAGGGGAAAAAGATGGCACCGGAACTTCGTCTATTCATCAGTTTAAGTGGAAGTGCCTTTATGTTCCATTTAACTTCAAAGATGTTTAAAGAAAGTTCTATTCCTGGTGTCGAGGAGGTTTTTAAGGCAAATCCGGTATTAATGAAACAATTTCAAACGGCAGCTGCCAAACAATTTGTATATAAAAATATGGGAGGTGGTGAAGAACCGGAGGAGAGACCGAGGAAACAACAACTACAACAAGCGAATAATGGATTATTTGGGATGATTGGAAATTTGTTTGGTGGTTTAACGAATAATCAACCTTTTAATAATTCACCAAAGATGAGAAGTGAGAAACCTATGAATGATATAAATAATATCATCAGTTCAGTTCATAATAAGATTTCACCGAATATTGATGAAGATAATAGAATTGAGACTTTATCAATTAGCGATGAAGAGATTACATCGATTATCGAAGATGCTACAGATGTTAATTTATTAAAGAAATCAGTAGGAAGAAAAAATAAAAGAACTTTAAATATTTAAATTACTTACGACCTTTTGAAGAACTCTTCTTTGTTCCTAATTTAGTCAATTCTTTTTTCGTATTGGAGACAAATGAACTTATTTCACCAATATCCTTCTTTATTGTTGAAGGAACCTTTGAAAGAGAACCAATAGGGTCTCGAATAACTCCACGAATATTACCACTCGTCTCATTTAATTCACGAATTACGGTGAATACAACAGCAACACTAACAGCAATTATGAAATGAAGGAGGAAGAGGATGAAGATGAGGGCGAATTCGATAAGAGAACCAATCATAATAATCTCACGACGAATATCAACGGAACATTTACATTTCTCATTCACGAGGAAACGAGTATATTGGAAGACTATATAGAGATAATAGATGAAGACGACAGTAAAGATTAAATCAATAAAAACTTTGAAGAAGAGGAAGGTTGCTCCAAAATTCTCTTTAAGCATTTCATCAGAAACAAAACCTGTGAATATGAGATAGATTATGGCGAATAGTGTGAAACCTTTGATGAAATTTGAATTCGGTGAAATAGCACATTCACATCCTTTCGCCTCTAAACTCGTCATATAAGTATAGACAAATATCAATAATGCTATGGTTAAAACAGCATTAATAATTTTGATTAAATAAGAGATAGAAAAATCATTCATTTTAGTTCTATTTAATTAATAATATTATTTTTGAGGATTAAAAAATATCTTTCTTTTTGTTGGTTCAATATAATTGAGATTAAAGAAATTGAATATTGCCTTTTCACTATCCATTTCAGGAATTTTTATAATTCTATCTTTAAATCCGTGTTCGCTTAAAGACAATCCATATTTATTTTTAAGATAATCCCTTAATCCTACATTAAATTCAGCAGATCCTGTGAAATGAAGTAAGGAATAATAATATTCTTCACGAGGACATACTAGAATATCCAATTTCCTTGCCGGACTTTTATCATCTATCTTCACTATTCCACCAAATTTAATATCACCAATAGCGACAACTTCCTTCACATATCCTATCTTCTTCAATTTTGAAATATAATCTTTCAAATTAAATGAATCAGATTTCATTATTAATATATCAATATCTCCCATAGAATTATTACCTCTTCGAAATGAACCAACGAATTCGTGTGTTAATTTCTTCAAATCTTTCTCCAATAATTCCTTATGTCTATGATATTCCTCCAAAGGAATTCGTAAATTCAAATCCTTATAATATTGAAGACCTATCAATTGATTTTTATTTAAAAGATGTTTATTTTTCTCCAAATCGGCAATTGATCTAATCCCTTTATCAATCAATTCCTTAATCTTCGCATCACCAATCCCATAAATCTTTTTAAGTTCCAATTGAATTTTAAAATTAACATCTTTCTTAATCTTCTCCTCTTCATATTTAATAACTCCATCATCTATCAATTGTTTAACTTTCAAAGCAATTCTATCACCAACTTTTATATTCTTTATAAAATCATCATAATTCGTTATAGAACCTTCATAATTATATAATTGATTTAGAACTTTGGAATAAGCAATCGCTTTATATGTATTTTTATTTAAATTTTCAAAATCTCTTATAGTTTTTAGATGTTTGATAATAGATGTTTTTAAATCTTTATTAACTAATTTCTTTCCTATTGCTGATGTTCTTGAAACACATCTATTCGTTTTTGGATTTAAGATTTTATCAGGGGGACAATTCATAACTTCTCTATTATTTTCATAATTTTAAATTTTGTCGAATATTCAAAAGAATTTAAATCAAGTTTTTTGAGATTTTTATTTATTTCATCATCTTTATAATAATCAAATATCAACATCAATTCATCCAATAATAATTCTATAATATGTTTATAATTATTCGTTTTAAGATATTCATTCAAATCTCTCGAAATCTCATTCGAAATTTGTTTGATAATCTCTTGATTTTTTAAACGATTTAAGATAATTAATAATGCTTTTAAAATAGATAAAGAATTCTTTTTTAATTTCACATAAAGACAATATTTATCATAATTCTCATTATCATATAAAACCTTATTTTCTATTTTAATATCTTCCGCAATCCATTCCTTATTTTCAATAAAATTATTCGTATATATCTCTATATTATTATTAATAAATTCATTATCAAATAAAAATAAAACATCAATATATATATTATTTGATGATGCTTTTATGAAATTGATGAGAACTTCAAAAAGCAATTTCTTAATCTTCATATCACCAATATCATTAATAAATAAGGAAATCTTTGAATATATAATCTCCTTATTCACATCCGTCAATTTATTCAAATATGATGTAAATTCCTTCTTACATTTCATATCATCACTAAAATCTATGAGAATTACTCGTGGTTTCGTTCTATTTGGATTAACAGGTGTTTTCGTCTTTTTCATCGCCATTATCTTCTTCTTCTCCCATAAACTCTTCGCATCATAATTAGAAACAAAACAATTATAATTTGTTAATAATTCTGTCGCTTTCCTAACCAAATTCTCATTTAATTCCAAATCCTTCTCATAAAATTCCTTGAAGATAGATAAATGATATTTAATCAACCCTAAATCATTATTATCCATCCTTTTCTTTATATTAAAAATTAGTTTAATTATCTTTAAACATCTTTAATTTTCGTCGAGAATAATGAAGGATAAAACAAAAGATTATAATTTATTAGCATAGTTTCAATATCATAAATAATAAAAAGACCATATATCAATTATACGACACTTGTTAAAAATGAATATTGATTATTTAAGAGATTTCATAAATTCCTCCATATTTTTTGTTCCCATACTTGAATTACAATTTTGACATATTGGTTTAAGATTGCTTACGATGGTTTCGCCACCATTTGCTTCTGCTATAATATGACCACAATTAAATGACAATTGAATAATATCAGTAGAATAACAACACATACATTTAGATTTACCAATATCTTCTCCAATATTAGTATTCCATACAAGTCTTTTAATTGTAGCAGAAATAGTTTTTTTCTTTTTTTTCTTATCATTATCTTTAATAGTTTCGCTTTTCTTTACATTAATCTTTATTGAGGTCTTTTTAACTTCTTCTAATTTTTCTTGCTCTTGAACTTTTAGTAAAATATCATATAATTCATCATACATATTTATTTCATCATAGAAATGACTATTATTGATATCACCATTTATTCTAACATTTTCTAATTTGTCAATAAAATCAGTAATATTTTCAAATGTATCAAATTTAATTAATGAACTAACCTTTAAAACATAATATTCTTTTTTGAATTTAAAATTTTTTATATATTTATCAAATATATTATCAATTTCAATATTATTTTTGTTATTTATTAATTCTATAATAATTTTTAATGTATTTAATTTTTTTATATCATATTTTATAATAATATCATAATTGAATGGTGCTAATACTCTATAATATGATGGAATTTTTAATCTTTTATCAATATCATCATATAATTTAGAAATTCTTTCATAAATAGTTTTTGACATTTAGTATTATTACAATTTTTAAATAAATAAATCATTTTTTTTTCATCTATAAAACTATTAAATATATTAAAATACCTATCAAAAATGTTTCAAAATATTATGATATATAATTAAAATACTTATCTTTAAACATCTTTATTTTCATCAAGAATTCTATCAATCAAATTTGCTTTTGTGCCTTCTTGGGATAGACCTAATTCTTGACATTTCTCCTTTAATTTATCCAGATTAAGTTTTTGAAGTTTCTTCTTATTTGTCGAAGAACTTATGATAGATTGACTATCATCCGTAGTTATAACATCCTTCTTTAAATCAAAGATTTCTTCTTTTACTGGTTTTTCATCTTCTTTAAGGATTTCGTCAATATCAATTGAAGCAGGTTCTTCGTCATTTGCGAAGATTTCATTCATAAAAACATTTGCAATTTCAATTTCTTCATTCTTTAAATCACTATTTTCGATATGTTTAGGGGGATTATTAAGTTCCATTTCTATTTTAGAGAAACGTTCATTTAAGATATAAACATCATTTTCCACAATAAAGATTTTATAAATGAGATAAATTATCAAAAGAAGTATTAGAAACATAAAGACATATTGAATAAGATTATTCATACTGGTTAAATTACTTATCATTTTCCTAACTCCTCTAAATATAATTTGTTTTTAATTTCTATCGCACTATTTATGATTTCATCTTTTAATTTATGTTTTTCCAATAATTCAATAGCGATAGTTTGTCTTGAACCTCCTCGTTTTATTTTATAATCAAAATGATATTTATCATCTATTTTATTCGCACTTACAGATAAATTAATGAAATTATATTTCTTCTCTAATTCAATTAATTTATGAAAATGAGTTGTTATTATTAAACGAATTCCTTCCAAATTTCCAAGATATTTAGCAATTGAATAAGCGACGGAAATCGCTTCTAATGGAGGTGTGGAGTGCATCGGTTCATCTAATATAAAAACACCCCTCTTATTATTCCTTGAAACTTCATCAGCAATTTCAATCATCTTATTACAATAAGAAGTTTCTGCTTCGAAATAAGAGGAAACACCTACTTCATCTCTTATTCTCATAATTGATATTAAAGCATCATATATAATCATTTCACCTCGTAAGGCATTTATAATTCCTAATGATTGAGATAAGATGATATTAGAAGCAATTGATTTCACATAAGTTGTCTTTCCACCGGCATTTACACCTGTGATAATTAAATTCTTTTCTAATGAAACTGGATTAGATTGTTGTATATTTAAAAGGGGATTACGAATATCGAGGATTTTAGTTTTATTTGAATAAATAGGAAGCGACCAATTTTTATCTTTTTTAAGCTTTGTGATGGAATTTATGGCGTCTAATGTATAAATGATTTTGAGGATTATTAAGATTTCATCTTTGAGATTTTCATCTTTCCATAATTTATAAATTGAGGATAAATCATAATTTAGCTTTTCCAATTTATCTAAATTGAGATGTTGAGGAATTTTATAGAGATAATAAGGATGCCATAGATTTTTTGAAGATTTTATGATGATTAAAGAAGTTTTGATGAAATTAATGAGACCTTTCATCTTCTTTAATAAATCATCACGAGTTTTATAGATAATATATGAAATAACGAATGTTTGATATATACTATATATATAAATGAAGATATATATGAGAATTGAAATGAATTTAAATAAATCTTTTCGATGATTTCCAGAAGGTTTTAGAATGATTTTAATCATTTGAACGAAGATTTTAAGATATTGATGAAGTGAGATATTTAATTTCAATTGTTTATTTATATAAAAGAAGGGAGCGAGAAGGATTGAGATAGGATAGAAGAAACAAGAGAGAGGAACGAAGAAGATTTTATAAAGATGATAGAAGTCGAGAAAAAAACGATAATTATTAAGTTTATTAAGTTGATAAAGATATGGGAATAGGAGTTTTATGGAGGAATTTTCATCAATTTCTTTTTTTAGATTTAAAATCCATAATAAATCCTTTTCATTCTCTTTGAGAATTTGGAGATGATATTTAAGGAATTCAAATGAAGTCTTTTGTCGTTTAAGAAGAAGTTCTTTATCATTTATAGGATTTTTGATGAGATGATTTATGATAATTGAACCGCCTATTGTAGAAGGTTTATTAGAAATCCATTCATCGATATTTGTATCATTATAAATATTTTCACTTATCTCGATTTTATTAGAGATTTCAAAATCGTTGAGAATGGGATGGAGAATAAGTTTAATTTGTTTTTCATTTATATCAAAGATTTCCATAATTATTAATAATAGATGATTATATTTTAATGATTTCAATCTCACTTAAAAAAATGATTTGAATAATAAATTAAATCATTTATAGATGTTTGTGATTATTATAAATAATAATTATATTTATAAAATTCAAAAACTTCCATTTGAAACTGATGAAAATGCGTATAGAAGAGGATGGTTTATTATAAAAAATTATTCTTCTTATGATTATGAAGAATTAATATCAAGATCAATTATTTATCTAAATGAAAATAAAAATAATATGAAGTATTAGGCATTTTTAGATGTTCTCTTTCGTCGTGATGAAGTTTTAGAAGAAGATGAAGAAGATTTTTCAAATTGAGGAACCATCACACGAGCTGCCATTAATGCTACGGCAGCTGCGAATGGTGCTAATTCAACAGCACCGCCTTTTCGTGAAGAACAAGCACATCCTCCTTGTTGTTGTTTTTGATTTAATAGATCTGTGGTTTTTTGTAGGAGATTATTTCCCATAGATAATAGATCACCACCTTTCTTTGTTTTTTTCATATGTTTTCCAGCACCTTTCGTTTCAGTAAGCATATAAGAAGATTTCACATCGGCAAATTCACGACAACCACCAGAAGTTTTTAGTTGATTAATGGCATTTTCGAGGAGCATATAATTATCACTTACACTTCCATAACAACCACCTTTTTTTCTTGGTTTTAAAGACATTTCTATTATTTATGGAGATAAAAAACTAAAAAAACAGCTATAATAGTTGTTAAGAAATTGAGGATAAGGAATACGATTAAAAAGGGAATTATATAAAATAGGAGATATACGAGAATAGGTTTTATAATCTCTGTTCGAATATCAGATCGTAATAATTCATCTTTAATGAATTTGATGATAATATTTATGAATTTATTTTGCGTCATTATTAATTCTAATTACTTCCTATTATAAATAAGAATGAAACAAATGTTTAAAAATCCGCAAAAAAAAGGAAAGATATTTATTTCATATCCAAATGAGAAGGTAGTTGTGGATTTAAATGAAATTAAAATAAAGAATTTGAAAGAATTGATTGATAAGAATGGTTATTTTATTGAATGTAATATTCCTTCTTCAAATAAGACGATAAAAAAGATTAAAGATGTTGATGATATTGCCTATAAATCTTTGAAAGAAAATTATCAAGAATGGTTTATGGATGATGAAGAAACATCTTCTAAAATAGATGATATATATATAAATTCTTATGAAGATGATATGCCTATGACGATTATTTTAAGTAATAAAATAGAGGCAGATATTATTATAGATAATGAGGAGAAAGAGAGTTATGAATTAATTAATTTTCTTAATTCGAATAAGAAAAATAAGAATTATATAATTAATGTTTCTATTATTTTACTTGGGATATATATATCAAAGACGAGTATTTTAAATAAATGGGCGATAAGATATATAAATATCGAGACGATAAAGGAGAATGATTATGATTGGAATAGAAGGGAATTAGAAGATGAATGGAAATATGATTTAATTAATTTTGAGGAGGAAAGCAGAGAAAAAATGAAGAAGATGGAAGGGATGATTTATAAGGCGAATGAATTATATGAGGAGATAATTAATGAAACTGATATTAAAATCTGGGAGAATAAATTGGATAAACTTAAAACTATTATTTTTAGAAAATAATATTTATATGATAATAGAAAGATATTATATAAATGGCATCAAATAGTTCCTCCGTCGTTATTTCATTTTCCATCGCTATTTTATTACTATTAATCCTCCTTCTTCTGCTTTCTTATAATTCCAAGAATAAGCGAGATAATATGGAGAATTTTCAAGATAATCAATTTATAAATTCTATAACCAATCCTGTTCAAAGTTTTAATGATGTAATCAATTCTTTAACAAGTGATAATAAACAGAAGAAGGAGAAATTCAAAAGTATGGCATCATTTGACCCTTATGCACGTTCATCAACTATAACAAATCCAAATATGGGATATGAGGCGAATGATGAGGGTGTGAATAATTATGCTTCGCTGAATGGTGAAAGAAATAAAAATAAATTTATGCCAATTAATGAAGGTTTTGAAACTTCCCAAGACCCTACGACTTGTCTTAAAAAAGAGAAATTAACTTCCCAAGATTTACTTCCAAAAGACGCTCAAAATCTCAAATGGGCGAATATCAATCCCTCTTCACAGGCAAATATTGAAGACCAAAATTTCTTAACCGCGGGCTATCATATTGGCGTTAATACAGTAGGACAATCTTTAAGAAATGCTAATTTACAATTACGATCTGAAATTCCTAATCCACAAGTTGCAGTTAGTCCTTGGTTAATATCTACGATTGAACCTGATATTCGTTCAACTACTCTCGAAATAGGAAGTGCTCCATCCTATTAATCAAAAGAAACATAGCATTTTGTTATTAAGATGTCATTTTTAGGAAGAACAACATTCTTTTTATTTTTCACGGTTCTTTTATAAGAATGATTTGACATATTTTCATAAATTATTTTTTCATTCATTAAAGCATAATTAATGACCCTATTATTAAACGCCCATTTAAAGAAATTTAATTGTCCTATGGTAGTTTCAATTGCCGTTCCTTTACTTGATATATATGAAATTCTATCGTGACGACGGAACGAATCGAAATTGATTTTCTTGAATGATTTTAATTGAGACCTATAATCAAGATAAAGATTAATCATCTTATAATTATTCGAATTATTCTCTGGAAGTTTATCATAAATTTCATCATCATTCAACGAAATCCAATAAATCATATTATTATTCTTCGCATAATTCGTTACTAACCAATCAATCATCCTTAATGATAATTGATGTTTACAATCAATTATCGTCTTTAATATTTGAAGATAATTATCATTTTTTTCATAAAAAGATGATAAGGATGATAATAATAGTTCCTTCCCTGTATCAGTCATTAAATATGGATATTATCATTTTTCTTATATCAGTTATTTAGAGAATTGTATCATATCCATTATTAAAGCTATTATGGAAATTCCCAAGAGAACACCAATTTTCTTATCCCATAGATAAATATAGATATTTAAGAAGATGAGGATAATTAAGAACCAAAAATTTTCATAAAATTCTAAAATTGCTTCTGGATAGGGCACGGATGGTCGTAATCCATAAATAAGTAAATATGCCGTTAAAACACCTATGATAATATATTTAAAGAAGATTAATAATTCCATCTATTTCTATAATTATTTATCTTTTTTATTATCATTAATAATTATAGAAAAATGCTTGATTTTGCTTCAATAGAAGAAGCATTTCCTAATGATGATAAAAAGAAGAAGAATAAGAAGAATGGTTCGAATGATTGCAAACCTTTACAAACTCCTAATTATGAAACCCCTATTTGTGATAATAAAGAGGTTGTGAAGAATATTATGGAAACATCTTTAAATCCGCCAAATGATTTTAAGAAAGATGGAATAAAAGCATTTGATTTCGATGAATATGATGCTTATTTATCGGTGAATGATATAAAGACAAATAATCAAGATAATTCTCTTGAATATAGGACAACTCCTTTACTTGCTGATTATCTTAAAAGTCTGCGAAAAGATTTTCCAACGGTTCCTTCAAATGTAGAACAATTTACGAATATGAATATGACAACGAATATTAAAATAGATGTTAATTTATATAATCTATTTCTATTTATCTTTTTAGGAATTATTATTATTATTCTCATTCATCAAATAACTTCATTAGTTAAAGAATAAATATAAAGAGTATTTATAAATGATGAATAAATGAAACAAATTACTCATTTAGTTTTTGCTGGAAATGCTCTAAAATCCCTTTGTATTTGTGGTATTCTTCGTTATATCTATTTCTATGGTTTAGATAAGAATATAAGAGATGTCGCTGGAACATCGATGGGTGCTTTTTTTTCATTAGCATATGCTCTTAAAATTCCCATAGAGAGATTAGAAGAGATTATTTATAAAACGATGAAAAATGAAAAAATAACGAGAATATATCCTAATAATTTATTTGATTTGATTAATAACTATGGTCTAAATAGTTCTCTTAATTATTTTCATGAAATTCGTAAATATCTTAAAGAAGTTTATAATCAAGAGGATATGACTTTTATCGAATTAACAAAAAAAACAGGTGTGAATTTATATGTTAGTGTAACAGATGTTAATACAGGTTCAAATGTCATTTTTAATGTTGATAATTATCCTGATGTATCCGTTATAGATGTCGTAAGTGCTTCTATGTGTTTACCTATATTATCAAAACCAATTATTATAAATGGTAAATATTATATTGATGGTTATTTATCTAATAATTTCCCAATCGAAGTATTTAATCATATAAATAATGAATTTATTTTAGGAGTTGGAGTGAATACAGAAGAAGATATTTGTGAAACAACTGAAATGACATTTGTTAATTATTTCTTAAATATCTTCAAAATCTTTTATAATAATACGGATAAATTATGTTATTATGATAAATTAATGAACCATAAGAATATCTTATATATATCAAAAATTCCCATTAAAAATGTAATGAACCCTGAAATAACCGATGAATATATTGATTATTCGATTGATGAAGAAACTCTCAATAATTTATATCTACAAGGTTTTAAAGAAATGAATGATTATTTCAATAAAAGTCTGGATTTAGCTTTGGAAGAAAGGTCTTCTAATTTCCAAGATATATAAAGAAGATTTTGATTAGGTGCTGGAAGTCTCGTCGAATATAATCCATTCAATTTCAATTGTTCTATAATATATTCCATACAACTATCATAATCATAAAGCGGAAGACCGATGATGATTTGTGGAACTTTATAATAAAATGACATTCCACCGTGTTCCGCTATTTCCTTGATTTTGACATTTATTAAATTGAGAATATGAATGAAAACATTAATTCCTCTCAATTCTCTTTTTCTTTTAATTTCATATAAATCGTGTAAATTAACCATTATTAAACTAATAAGATAAATAATTATCCCTTTCTCGCCCATTCAAGAATAGCAGTCATATCCTTTGATTTATCTGTATATATTTTATAATTATCACCTGATTTATAAACAATCGCAGGAGGAGTATTTATCTTATTATCTCGTGCTATTGTTTGTCCTTGTGTATCCGTTGTTATATTATATTTTTCAGTTAAAAATTTATAATAAAATGGATTAGCAGAAACTTCATTCACAATCGAAGTCCAAGTATTATTAAAAGTGCTACAAGTAGGACATACTGTGTCTGTATTAAAAAGATATATCAATTTATCAGGAACAACAATAAAACCTTCTTTATTATGACTTGATAATAAGATATTAATAAAAACTGAAATTATTAATATTAGAATTAAAATTATTTTTATCATATTAATCTATTATTAATAATGAAAAATTATTTAATAAATTAAGGAATTATCTTAATGATTGTTTAAGGAATTATTTAAGGAATTAAGGAATTTATTAAGGAATATATTAAGGAATATGTTAATGATTATTTAAGGAATTATTTAATAAATTAAGGAATTAGTTAAGGAATTAGTTAAGGAATTATTTAAGGAATTTGTTAAGGAATTTGTTAAGGAATATATTAAGGAATATATTAAGGAATATGTTAAGGAATTATTTAATAAATTAAGGAATTAGTTAAGGAATTAGTTAAGGAATTATTTAATAAATTAAGGAATTAGTTAAGGAATTAGTTAAGGAATTTATTAAGGAATTTATTAAGGAATATGTTAATGATTAATTAAGGAATTTATTAAGGAATATGTTAATGATTAATTAAGGAATTTATTAAGGAATATGTTAATGATTATTTAAGGAATATGTTAATGATTATTTAAGGATTTTATTAAGGAATATGTTAATGATTATTTAAGGATTTTATTAAGGAATATGTTAATGATTATTTAAGGATTTTATTAAGGAATATGTTAATGATTATTTAAGGAATTATTTAAGGAATTATTTAAGGAATTAGTTAAGGAATTATTTAATAAATTAAGGAATTATTTAAGGAATTTATTAAGGAATATGTTAATGATTATTTAAGGATTTTATTAAGGAATATGTTAATGATTATTTAAAGAATATGTTAAGGAATATGTTAATGATTATTTAAAGAATATGTTAATGATTATTTAAGGATTTTATTAAGGAATATGTTAATGATTATTTAAGGATTTTATTAAGGAATATGTTAATGATTATTTAAGGAATTATTTAAGGAATATGTTAATGATTATTTAAGGATTTTATTAAGGAATATGTTAATGATTATTTAAGGAATTATTTAAGGAATATGTTAATGATTATTTAAGGAATTATTTAAGGAATATGTTAATGATTATTTAAGGAATATGTTAATGATTATTTAAGGAATAAATTAACTTAATAATGAATTTATTTTTTTGATTTTTCTTGAATGAAAAAGGAATTTATTTATTAAAAATTCTTAAATAAAAATAAAAGATTAGGCGACTTTTGATGAGACCCATTTATAAATTGCTTCTTTTGTTCGCTCGCCTTCATAGAGGAAATTTTTAGCAGGAGTTATTAGGATGATGGCAGGAGCATAATCGACATTATTTTCTTGGGAGATTTTAGTTCCTTGACCTTTATCATTTAAATCATATTTTTCCATAGTTAATTTATATGTAGCAGGATTTTTATTAACTTCTGTGGTTATTTCATCCCATATTGGCGTAAATTCTTTACAAAATCCACAAGAATTCATATATAAATAGACGAGTTTATTAGGAGTATTGGTGAAGAATTCACGATTTTTATAAGCACCAAATATAATAACACCTACGATGATGATAAATAGGAAAATACCTAAAACAACTAAAATAGATGAATTATCACTCTTTTTTGGTGATTTAAAGGAGGTTTTAAGGAAACTTTTTGAAGATGAAGATGGCATATTTCTAATTAATAGAAAGAAAAGAAAATTAATAATCCAGATATTATAAGAAAATTTAAATAGATGATATAAACAATTATCTTATCATTTATATTTGTAATTTTTTTTCCTTGTATCCAGATTATAGAATTTGTTATGAAAAAAAGGAAGATTAATAGGAAGATGATTAATATTATAATCATATATTCTAATAAAAAATGATATTTATTTATTTGAGATTATTTAAAATGCTTTTGATGATAAGTTTAATAAACTCATTTAGAAGTTGTATTCTTCATCATAATTCACCAGAGATTTATAATCTCAATTCCTTAAAACTCAAAGAAGGAATTATGAGTTTGGAACACATTTTCCCAAAATGTTATATGAATAAACGAAGTTTTAATGATTTACATAATATCTATAAATGTAATAATCTTATTAATAATTGTCGTTCTAATTATAAATATATGGATGAAGATTTAATTACTTCATTAGAGTTATATGAATTTAAGAAAGTTTATGAAACCGATAATTATATATCCAATAAATTTAAATTATTTATTCCAGAAAAAGAATGCAGAGGCATTATCGCTCGTTCTATTATGTATATGTCCTTCGAATATAATTATAAATTTAATAAAATTATTGATAGTAATATTCTTATTGATTGGTGTCTAAAATATCCTCCTAATAAACAAGAATATTATCATAATCATATCGCATTTATTAAACAATATAAAAAGAATAGATTTATCGAATTATATCATAAGAAAAATTATAAATCTTATATTATAAAATTATTTTCATAAAAAATGATTTAAGTTTTTTAAATTTAATTTTATTAATGTTTAATAAACGGAGGCAAGAGCAAACCGAAAGTGAAAATGAAAATTTCAAAGAAGGAAATAAAAAACATCAATTATTTTTAAATGAAGCTGCCGAAATTGCTAAACATTCTAATATGAACCAAAAACACGGAGCAATTGTCGTTTATAAAAATAAAATTGTCGCTTCTGGATTTAATTATATATGTGATTATATGAATAATAATTATAGCATTCATGCCGAAGTATCCGCAATTAGTCAAATGTTTCATAATAAAAAAATATTAGAATTCTGTGATATTTATGTCGTTAGAATAGCACCTGCGATATATGATAATTGTTTGAAAAATTCGAAACCTTGTCTATCTTGTTCCAAATTTATTAAAAAATATAATATCAGGAATATCTATTATTCCACAAATTATTATTATGATGAATTATATAAATGACAAAAAAAGTCCAAAAATGAGATTATGATTGTCCTCCACTTTCCACCTCTTTTTTTTCATCCTTTAACTCTTTATACACCAACTAAATACGCATATAAAGAGTTGAGGTTAGATTTTTGATTGTTTTAAATAATCAATAAAAGTCCAAAAATGAGAATATGGACGCCCTCCAACACCCCTTTCACAACTTCAAACGCCGTTCCCAAGACAAAGCGATTTCGTCTTCGAAACAATTTGGATCCTGAAAATCCTCCAATAAGTTCTCAACAACGGCAAAGATTTCCTCGTCGTCATAAAGTTCTCCATTAGAAGCGATGTATGTCATCTCTTTTCAGGATAAAAGTTTAGATTTTGTTTAAATATCATTTATTATTTGTTTTCTTCATTTCTAATACAAATTTAGAAAAATAATAAAAGTCCAAAAATGAGAATATGGACGCCCTCCAACACCCCTTTCACAACTTCAAACGCCGTTCCCAAGACAAAGCGATTTTGTCTTCGAAACAATTTGGATCCTGAACCTCTTCCTCACAACACTTCGCATATAACGGACAATTCTGGATGAGATATTCGAGAACGCACGGATAAATATCCTCGTCATCGCATAAATCACCACAAGAACTAATGAAAGTCATCTTGGTTCAGGATAAAATCTTTTTTTCAAGATTAAAATCATTTGTTTCTAAATTGCTTTGATTTTAATACAAAAATGAAATAATTATATTTAGATTTTTTATATATCAAGAGATAAGGAGACTTTTGGAATAACCCTTTTAATCGTCTTTTTCATAATTAATGGTCTATCTTCTTTATTAAAAATCTTTGCTAATAATTCATCCCCCTTCAAATCCTTATTATTTTCAATTATATCCTTGATTTCTTTGAGATTGATTGGTTTATGAGTTTCTCTTTTTGTCGCTTTAATCCTCCCATTCTGCGTATTTAAATCATTATAATTATATTTAAACATAAAATCTTCAATTTTGGAATTGAGTGCCTTTTGTAATGTCTTCCTCTCTTTTAATGCGACCACCAATTTCCTAATTATATCATCATATTTAAACCATTCACCAACAAGGTTTTTAAATGTATCTAATTCATCTTTCGAAGGTTCAGGAATATCATTAATAATTTCATCAATTTCTTTATCCATTTGTAATAAATATCAATAAATAATTCTTAAATTGATTTAGGATATTTTCTAACAACTCTCTTTCGTGATGAAGATGATTTATAAGTTAATGATGGTTCTCCTAATGAACTTAATATAAAATTACTTAAATTTGATTTCGTTCTTTGTTGATTAAATTCATCTTTCTTTTCACCTTTCGAATATAATACAACAGAAGGGAATGCCTGAACTTCTTTATAATCATCAGGTAATAAATCAAAATCATCATATTCAACTTGAAAAATTGAAACTTCTTTCATAAAATCCTGACGAGTATCCATCAATTCACGAATAACATCATAAAAGATTGGTTTAAATTGGTGACAATGTCCACAACTATTCCAATAATAGAAAATTATACAATCATTATTATTTCTATATACTTGATTTATTAAATTTTTTGTTCTATCATTATTAATAGTTATAAAAGGCATATTCTATATTATTTATAAATAATATAAAAAAATTGTTATTAATAATTAAACACGGATGAACTTTGAAGAACAATCCAATAAAATCTTATGTAATCATCTCTCTATTTTAAATAAGAAATTTGATGATGAAAATGAATTATTTTATAAGAAACAATTTAGACAGAATTCAACAAATTTTAATAATCCTGTTTCACAAAATTCCGAAAATCTCAATCAATTAAAATCATCCTATATATCCAAAAAAGATTGTATTTATACTTCAACTGAAATTGATTTGAAAGAATGGGAAAAAGTTTTCTTTACCACTAATGCCAAATTTGAATTTAATAAAAGCACACAACCAAAGATGAATGATTATAATTGTCCGTAATAAATGAGTGCTTCTTTGCTTACATTATTTTCCGCCTCTTTCTTTGAAAATCCTGTTGCCGTCGCTATTATCGTATGCGACCTATCTTTTATACAATAATTAAATACTTTCGAATTATCTTTTGTGATTATATTTAATTCATAGAATTTGGGAGTGAATTGGAATGTCTGTTGTGTATAATTCACCAACATATCCTTATAATTCGTCTTTTGTAAAATTAATTCGCTGAAATCTATATGATTTTCTATTATAGATATTATCCATAATTCAGCGATGAAATATCCAGCACCGGATAATGCTTGGATTGAAAGATGAGATGGAAGAATTACATTATCCTTCGTAGTTTGGAAATCTATGAATATGGCACCTATGAATGCCTCAAATATATCCTCCATAATCTTATAATTATTTCTTCCATTTGCTTCTTCAACTTGTTTGGATATAATAGCGAATTTATTAAAACCTATTTTCTCCGCTAAACTTCCTAACATCTTTCCATTTACAATCCTCGTCCTTATCTTTGATAAGAAACCTTCATTATGTTCTGGAAATCTCATATATAAATAATTGGCGACGATGAGATTTAAAATAGCATCTCCAAGAAATTCCAATCTCTCATAAGAAACATCTTGAAGAGGAATACAATTTGGAGGACATTTGGAATTACTTGAAACAAAATCACTATTTTTCATAGAACAATAGGATTTATGAATGAAAGCATTTCTATATAAATTAAGATTATTGAATTGAATATTCTCTAATCCATTATTCTTGAATAAATTCCTTAAATCTTGTTCTTGAAGTATAATATTTGAAGGATTGAATGGAAGTTCTTCATTTGTTAATTCCTTCGTCTTATTATGAATACTCTCAATCTTCTTCATCACCTTATTTCTTTTTATTTGAATGTTTTTAACTCATTTTTTATATTTATGACTTTTCTTAAATCAAATTTTAATTTATAAAAATCTTTTAAAAGATTATAATAAAATGATTTAAGAATAAGATTAATTAATCTTTATATCATTTTTCTTAAATCAAATTTTATTAAACAACAACAATTATTTAAAAATAATTTAGATATTGAATAAGTGATATGATGAAATTGAGTGAGAATATGAAACTTCTTCCTAATATTGATATTTATTTAATTCATAAATATCATAATATCAAAAATGATATTCCTTTTATAAAAACTTATGATATTATTATTGAAGTTTTGAATTATAAGAATTTGGAAGAGATTGAAAAGATAATTGATTTTAATCATTTAATTAAATTACTCAAATCTAAAAAAAATTTTAATGAAATTTATCAATTATTTTTAGATTATAAAAAAGTTAAAGGACTTGATAAAGAAGATATTATTGAAGAACCTAAAAAAATCATCAAAAAGATTTCAAAAAAAGAAACAAAAATCAAAGATGATATAAAAGAAATCAAAGAAGAAGAAACAAAGAAACTTAAATATAAGAAGAAGAGGATTTCAGCGACCTTGAAGAGATTAGTATGGAATTATTGGATTGGTGAAGAAATTGGAAAATCAAAATGTCTTTGTTGTAAAATAACGGATATAACTGCTTTTTCTTTCAATTGCGGTCATATCATCGCTGAAAGTAAAGGCGGTGAAACCATCTTATCCAACTTAAAACCTATTTGTCAAAATTGTAATTCAAGTATGGCAAGTATGAATATGGATGATTTTATGAAAACCTTTCAATAATTTTTTTATATTCTTTCATAAATGAAATTAATTTTTTGGAATTATAATTTATCATCATTTCATTTTGAAACATATGAATTACATATGACTTTAAGAAATTTGTTGATTAAAATAAAAAGTTTTATTATAGAAGATACTTCAAGAACTATTCAATTCCTCAAAGTTAATAAAAATAATCCAAAGATTTTATTAGATGACAATAATCCTTATTTCGATTTATCTATCTCTATTTATGATTATATGATTTTTTATGGAATTCAAAAAAGAAATGAAATAGATTTTATTTTCAAAATTATTTAATATATTTATTTATATTAGAAAATGTTAAATAAGATGAGAATAAGAGGGGGGTAATATAGATAATATATTAGCAAATTATATGAATATATATTATAGAACAACATTATTATATAATATTATTACAGTAAATTAATAAAGATATACAAAACATTTTATCTAAATATAATGAAGAAGAACTTCAAGCTCTTTCATTAGAATTAGAAAATTTAGGAGGAAATATAAAAACAAAGAAAACGATTAAGAAATATTAAACCAGTATATCAATCCATTTGAAATTATCGTAGATGGAATTCTTGATATTGAGATAGAATTTCAATTGGAAACATTCATCAATTATTTCCTTATCCTTCTTATTCAATTTCTTTTGGAATAGTTCTTCTACATTATCAATCATCGCTAGAATGCTAATCTTCTTATTCATTTCCTTCATTTTTATTAAGATTTCTTCATTTGATAATTGAGGAAATTTATTTAAGATTATATCGCATATATTCTTAATTTGTTTCTTGGAGATATATGGACTTCTTGCCTCATTCGTATTTCCATTCGTTCTAACCGCTGATTTAAATTCATTCTTGATTAGATTTGATAGATGAATTTTGCGTTTGGATGGTAATTCACGAAAATCAATAGGTTCATTATTATTCAATCTTCTAAATAAATCAATAATATCACCTTCATTTGTCTCATCACATTCAATATCATATAACCATAGAATAATATCATCATTATTAGAGAAATCTGGATCATCTAATTCTATGAATTTTTTAATTGCTTCTCGTCGATGTTGTCCGTCCAATATCATAATATCTTCATTAGACTTATTAAAGAATGCGTGTAAAGTCCATCCAAATTTACAAGAATTATGTTTAATTTCTTGATATAATTCATCAACTTTTTCGAGATTTAAAGAACGATTGTAAATCCAATTCTGCGTATATTGAATTAGACATCTATAATTCATCTTTATCAAACGAATATTCTCATTCTTATTATAAATGATTTCATA
>Ga0247841_10002487_pt1 | contig 36684 bp, 43 predicted proteins | sample LaCruzMarch2015__2_FD_192410 | JGI IMG/M metagenome (GOLD analysis project Ga0247841, IMG submission 192410) | Freshwater microbial communities from meromictic Lake La Cruz, Castile-La Mancha, Spain - LaCruzMarch2015_18m | ecosystem: Environmental > Aquatic > Freshwater > Lake | place: Spain... | reverse complement strand
ATATTATAGGATTATTATAGGATTATTAATGAATTATTATAGGATTATTAATGGATTATTATAGAAATATTATAGGATTATTATAGAATTATTAATGAATTATTAATGAATTATTATAGGATTATTATAAGAATCTATAATAATAATCAGTTATTCTTATATAGTTTTTTTTGGAAGAAATATTGATTATTTTTATAAAAGTTTTAAAATTGTTTTTATAATTTATTTTTAGAAAATAAAAGATTAATTGATTATAGTAAAATCAAAAAGTTAAAAGTTTGGCATTTTTTCGAAAAATATTTTATGTCCGTTTTATTTCTTAAATCAATTTAGAAAAATAAATGAACTTTTTTTCCAACGATTAATAATTGGTTCATTAAATGTAAATAAAAATAATAGAATAGTTAGTTAAACAATTTAATAAATATAAGTTATTCTTATATAGTTTTTTATTATAAATATTAATGAATTATTATAGGATTATTAATGGATTATTATAGAAATATTATAGGATTATTATAGGATTATTAATGAATTATTATAGGATTATTAATGGATTATTATAGAAATATTATAGGATTATTATAGAATTATTAATGAATTATTAATGAATTATTATAGGATTATTAATGGATTATTATAGAAATATTATAGGATTATTATAGGATTATTAATGAATTATTATAGGATTATTAATGGATTATTATAGAAATATTATAAGAATCTATAATAATAATCAGTTATTCTTATATAGTTTTTTTTGGAAGAAATAATGATTATTTTTATAAAAGTTTTTATAATTTATTTTTAGAAAATAAAAATATTTATTGATTATAGTAAAATCAAAAAGTCAAAAGTTTGGCATTTTTTCAAAAAATATTTTATGTTCGTTTTATTTCTTAAATCAATTTAGAAAAATAAATGAACTTTTTTTTCAACGATTAATAATTGGTTTATTAAAGGTAAATAAAAATAAAAGAATGGTTAGTTAAACAATTTAATAAATATAAGTTATTCTTATATAATTTTTTAAAGAGATAAAAATGGTTTTATATTTATATTTTTTCTAGGTAATGATAAAGATTTTGTTTTTATATGATTATTATATTTCAAGAATTTAATAAGATTTTTAAAATAAGATTTATATGGAGGTATTGGACAATATGGAGACATTGGTTGAATATTAATATTTTTACATTTTTTAATAACAGGAATAATTATAAAATAATCATAATAATCATTATAATTACTATAAATATTAGCTCTTTCAATATTTAAAAAATTATATAAATTTGTATGATTTATTTCATCTTCTCGTAATTTATCATCTTGTAATTCGATATTTTTATATAAATTATTTATTTTAATATCAAATCTATTTGATATTTTTAAATTTTGAATACAAGGAACTACACCTAAATAAAAATCTGTTATTGTAGATATTTTATCAGCTAATTTATGATCAAAATAAATTAAAAACTTATTATCAAATGATAAATATAATGCTTGATAAAAATAATTCATATAATCAATTTCTTTTTGTGATAATATATCATTAATTATTGGTAAATAAAACTGATAAGGACAAATAATTAATGATGATTTTTTTAAAAAAATATTATTTTTAAATGTTTTTTTTACATATTCTAAACCATATGTAGAAGTAAATGAAACTAATAAATAAAATTGATATCTTTCTTTAAAATTATAATTAATATATGATATATTTTCTGCCATTTGAATTCCTGAATAAATACAATCATCAATCAATACAATAATATCATCTTTTTTTAATAAATTAATATTAGATTCATTTATTAATATTATTGATTTACTATTATTAGTTATATATTCAATATAATTTTGTAAATATAAATAAAGCCAATAATTAGATTTTTTATTTATATTTTTAATATTTCCTAGATATATAAATAATGGTCTATTAATATCAATTATAGATATTAAATGATATATATTTAAATTTAATCTTATTATGAATTTTTCAAATGATATATGAATTGTATTATCAAATATCTTTTTAACAATATCTCTTACATTTATATCAGAAGCTTCAATAAACTTCTTAATCTGTTTTTTATCTAATCTATGGTCCAATGGATAATAATTAAATTTAAATTTATTATTTAAAGGTTTTCCATATAATCTCTCAACTTTATATTTATCTTTATTATACATATTATAATAATAATATTTATTTATTTTATTCGAATCTTAAATAAAGATTTATTATTCTTATATAGTTTTCTAGAATAAATATTAATATTTATTTGATTATTAGTTTATAGTAAAATCAAAAAGTCAAAAGTTTGGCGTTTTTTTGAAAAATATTTTTTGTTCATTTTATTTCTTAAATCATTTTAGAAAAATAAATGAACTTTTTTTCAACAATTAATAATTTGCTTATTAAAAGTAAATAAAAATAAACTTTTTCAATAATTATTAAATATAAATTTATTGCTTTATTATAATATAAATATTATGATTTTTTTAATTTTACCTAATCAACTATTTCAAGATACCATTAAATTAAAATCTTATTCTTATATATATTTAATTGAAGAACCACATTATTTCTCTAGTAATGAAATGAAACGGATGAAGATTGGACCGATAAATTCCGAAAATTTGTAAAATCCAGAAAAATTAATTTTTATTTAAGGAGTATAAAATAACCATTAATAATGGATAATTCTATTGGTTTATTATTAAAAGGTGGTTTGGGAAATCAATTATTTCAAATTTTTACTCTCATTTCTAAGGCAATTGATACCAATAAAGATTTTTATATATTACACGATAACAGAGATATGCGACCTTTATATTCCTTTTTATTTAAATCAATCAGTGATAAAATACAAGTTAATAATTATAATATATCCAATAATCCTGATGTTTATAATGAAGAAATAGGAAGAGTATATAAACGTATTCCTGATAATGCAATATTTATAAACGGACATTTTGAAAGTCCATTATATTTCAATCATAATAAAAATAAAATTATTGATATTTTACAATTAAATCAAATGCAATTCAAATATAAATTTGATTTTAAAAAAATAATTTGTATTCATTTCAGATTCGAAGATAGTTTATATAATTCAAATTTTGTTGAAAAACCCATATATTTCATTAATGCTCTCAATGTCCTTAAAGATGAAATAAAAGACGATTTTTATAATTATAAGTTTGTCATTTTTTCTACTAGAGGTGAAAAAGATGATATATTAACTAATATTTATATTAAGGAAATTAATGAAGGTTTAGAAATTCCCATCAATTTTATCAAATTTATACAGTTATATCCTAATATAACTACTGAAGAAGAATTTATATATATGAGTAATTGTGATTATTTTATAATTACTTCATCTACTTTTAGTTGGTTTGCTTATTATATTTCACCATTCGAAAATAAAAAAATTATTATGTCAGAGGTTTGGTGTGCAGAAAAAAAAGATTTTGAATTATATAATTTAAATGGTGTCATTAAAATTCCTTCATTCACATTCAAAATAAATGAAGTGTTTGAATTTTATAAAATTTAACTATTCAATCCAAATAATTTTATATTTCTTTAAATCATTTTCAATTGTTTCTTTAATCATATCATTATTAAATTGATTATCAATATTTATATCATTCAATGATAAAACCAATAATTTATATTTATTTTTTATAAATTCATTTAATATCTCATAAGAATAAATGAATTTAAAATTCTTTATATCCATTAAATAATTTATTATATTTTCAAATCTTTCAATATTATTCAATATATAATTTAATATAAAATTATTATAAATAATTAGTTCATATTCCTTTCTTTCATACAAATAATTAATTATTTTATCATAATTATTATAATCATTGATATAATCAATATAATCATAAATATAAATAATTGCATATTTACCATTCTCCAATTTATTTACATCCTCTATAAATCTATTTCTACAAAATTTAATTATTCCTCTATTTTCCTTATATAATCCAAACATCTTCAAATTATCTGTCTTTATATCATTTGAAATATAAATAATAATCTTTTCATTTATCTTAATAATTTCTTTTATAAACTCATAATCATTCTTAATATTCATCAAAACAAATTCAAATATACAAACATTTCTTTTAACTAATTCTACAATTATTTCCTTATTTCCTCTTATCCTATTTGATACATATTCGAACATCAATGGATTTTTATTATAAGCAATCTTTACTAATTCCAAATCATCTCTATAATTTTCATCCAAATATTTCAAAATAAATCCATTACTCAAATTTAATGCTTCTATTACTATTTCTCTTATTTTCTTTATTCTATCACTCGCATATATGAAAGAATATGGATTTTTATGTAATGCATATATCACTATTTCTTCATCATCTCTTAATGATAAACTAAAATCATCTATTACAAAAGAATTATTATTTATTGCTTTGAATATTAAGGTTCTATTATTCTTTAATTTATCACTCGTCGATAATAATAATCTACCATCTATATCCAAAATATTAAATACTATATCATAATTATCTCGAATATCATATGGCAAATACTTAAAAATAAACTTGTTTTCCTTTATAATACTAATAATGAAATTTATATCCTTCTGTAATCTCTTAGATATCAATTTAAAACAATTATGATTTATTATTATTGCATTAAATGCTATCAAATTATTATTCTTTAAATCATTTGATGCATATTTGAGTACATAAGGATTAATAATAATCGCTTTATTTATAATATGATAATTATCTTGAAGCCTTTTTGATGCATATTTCAAACAATAAGCATTATAACTAATGGAATTATAAACAAAATTAAAATTATCACATAAATTAGATGATACATATTTCATTATTTTATGATTATAAGTATTCATTATAAGATTGAGACAAATAGTATAATCATTCTTTATTCTTTCTGATACATATTTAATAGCCAAATAATTATTATTTAATGCTATTTCAACAATTTCATCATTATCTCTTATGTCCTCATTACAAAATTCTAATAATAATCCATTTATTCTAATATCCTCCTTAGTAATATTCATATTTATAATTAGTTATTATTTAATCAAACATATCGTCTATATCATAATTATATAATTCAAGATTTCTAAAAATCCTTTCTGGTTTCATAACCTCTTTTATTATTTCTTCCTCCATTTGTTCAAAATTTTTTCTCATTTTCTCATAATCATATATAAATATATTTGGATTTTTAAACACAATCTCTTTTACATTTATTATATTCTCTTTTGTTATTAATTTCATTATTGATGGATTTAAGGAAAATAAATGCCAATTAATCAGTTCTTCATTATCTTTTAATAATGATATTGCACTTTTATTTAAACTTATCGTATTCCAACATATTCTTTCTGGATATAAGGATAATAATTTAATGGCATTAGGATTTTCATTATAATTCAAATTATTCCAATTAATTTTACTTATATTTCTTTGTAATAATTCAATAGCTTTATCATTTTCATTTAAACATAAACTAGCCCAACTTATTTTCTTTTTATTTTCAATAAGAATATCAATTGCATATTCATTTGATGATAAAATAGACCAATTAATTTTATCCATATTCTCTCTTAATAATTCCATTGCTTCATATGATTTATTTTTACATAATCTACACCAATCTATTTTTTTAATATTTTCTCTCAATATTTCTATTGCCTTCGGATTTTCCGACAAATTACACCAATTTATTAAATTCTTATATTTCTTTAATAATGGTATAGCACTACTATTTAAACTCAAATTATTCCAATTAATTATATCCAAATTATTTTTTAATATATCATATGCATATGTATTTAATGATAAATAATGCCAATCAATTTCTTTTAAATTTTCTTTTAATAATTCCATTGCTTCATAACTTTCATTTGTAGATAATGCTATCCAATTAATATGTTCCTTATTCTCTTTTAATAATTCTATTGCATTTTGATTTTTAGATAAATAAGCCCATTTATTATAAGTATTATGATTATTATCAAGTAATTTAAAATAAGGATGTAATTTATATATTGCTTTATTTGACATATATAATAAAAAAAAGTAAATAATAAATCATTTTTTTTATTTCTTAGACCTTGACAACCTCTTTTTTTCCTGAGGCTTTTCTTTCTTCTCTTCTTCTTCTCTTCTTCTTTCTTCTTCTTCGTCTTTTACGTCTAGGTCTTCGACTTCATTATCATAATCAGTATCTTCTTTTTCTTCTGTAATTTCATTAATTTTCTTAACTTCCTTACCTTCTTTTTTTTCTTTCCATAACTTGCCAACCATTGCCATAATTTGTCCCGGCTTTACATCTCCTTTTAATTTCTCTTGTTCTTGAATAATTGCATAATTTTCTTTTAAAAATATTTGATAACTATTTAACGGTTTCTTTTCTTTTACTTCTTTATTATTATTATAAACATCATTAATTAGTTTCAATAAATCTTTTTTATTTAAATTTTTATCTTCTTCAATAAATTTATTAAAGAACTTAACCAGATTCTCTTTTAATCTAATATTTGCAGTCATTTACATAATTATTTTTCTTTAAAAAATAAATCATTTTTTTTCTCAAATGATTGTAAAAAAATAAAAAATTGATTTTTTAATTATAAGTAAATAATTAAAATGTTAATCTTCTATTATAAAGATTTTATTAAATATTATTATATCAATTATTATTATAATAATTATCCTTATCAAATTGATAATTTAGAAGAAATACCATTATTGACGAGAAGTTGAAACTAACTTCTCATATAATTTTAATAATTTTTCTTTTTTTATTTTAGTTAAATTTCTTTTTATTGTTTTTAACATCTCTTCTTTTGTTATTTTCTTTTTTCCTCCTGCAAATACCTTTTTTTCTTCAGTTGTCTTAACTGGTTCTATTTCAGTTGTCTTAACTGGTTCTATTTCAGTTGGCTTAACTGGTTCTATTTCAGTTGACTTAACTGGTTCTTCGGGTTTCTTAATACTACTAGTTTTATCATCAGTTTTTAAACTTCCCAATAATTTAAAATCTTCTGTTTTATTTATAGACTTACTAACATCTCCAGTTTTTAAATTTTCCAATGTATTTTTTAAAACAAATCTTTCTAATTTATTTCTATTTATTGAAGTTTTACAAAGTTTTGAAAGTTCCATTGGTTTTTTCTCTGAATCTTCTATAATTTTTAATAAACCAATTATTGATAAATCCTTAATTCTCATTATTTCATCATTAATATTACTGCTTTTAACTTCTTTCTCCATTGTAGCTATTTCCTCTCTTTTATATGTAGCATCTAATCCTGTTGTCTTATCCTCTCTAACATAAACTAAAGTTTTATTTTTATTCTTAGTTCCAAAATTAAAACATAAATCACTAATTTTTTTATCATCATTTAATGCTATATTACATTCATTAGGATTTAAACAAAATACCTCATCTTTCTTTAAATCCCAATCATATTTCATTAAAGAACAGGTGTTTTCTTTATCCGTTTTATATCCATTATATACGTGTTTTACACCATTACAATATATACCTGCTATAGAATGATTTTCAAAACCTTCCTGATATTCACTAACTAAACAAGATGTTAATTTATATTTAATATTATTATATTCAATTACATCACTATAAGTTAATAAATCCTTGAATGTTGAACCATCGATTCTTAAATTATTATCTTTTTTCTTTAATTCCCAGTATTCCTGATAAGAACGAGCATAATTATTTAATTCTTCGTGAAAAAATACAATAACATCAGGTTGTTCTACAACAAATTCCTTTGTTAATAATTGTTTATTATAATAACCTAGACCTATAACTTTAATTCCTAAATATTTATAAAAATTAACTATATGATGTTCCACTAATTTAGATTTCATTTTATTGAGAATTTTAAAAATTAGTTTTGCTGGTTCAATTGATTTAAATAAAGTATCAGCAATTTGTTTATTTACATAATAAGAAATTAAGATTTGTTTAATTATTTCAATATAATCACTTTGTTTAAATCTATCTATTTCATTTAATAATAAATTTCGCGAATATTCACTATATAATACAGATATTAATACTGCATTTAGCCAAGTTTGATTTACATAACTTGGTAAAACTGATAAATTATTGCAATCATTCATTTTATTCTATTTATTATAATTATTTTTATTAGAAGAATATATAAATAATGAGTGATGATATAAAGGCATATGAATTATTACTACAGTTATTTGATAAAAATTATAAATCAGTTATGACATTACGACAATTACGTGGTTTATCCTATGAATTATTATTATTTTATTTATTAATTATTATTGTATATGCTAATAATTCTAGTATTACTAGTGTAAATAATACTATATTTAATGAAAAAATTGATTATACAAAATCAAATCATTTATTAAAATGTCAATTAATTAATCAATTAAGTTGTGCTTATATAAATGATTCAAATTTTACTAATTTATATAATTATCTCGAAGATGTTAAACAACCTATTAATATTCATCCTAAATATGTAGAAATAATAAAATTTTTATATGCTACTATTTTTAATCCGAAAAATATTTCTAGTTCTAGGTCTTATTCATTTAAAAAGAATTTAAAAGGGTTAATTAAAAATATCTATGTATTAGTTATGAATGCACCATATGATAATACTAAAAAGTTTATTCAATTAAAAAAACCTGTAATATCCAAAATTGTTAATTTATTAGAAACTATTATACCTATTTTATATCAATATGAAATATACACTCCATCAGATACTTATGGTAATGGTAAAACAGATTTAGATGATTTAGATGATATAGGTGATAGTATTAGTATATATTCTGATAAATTACAAGAATTATATGATGAAGATTAATTATTATAAATAATAATTATAGATATAATGAAAAATAAAAAAGGTGGAGATAATTATGATAAATATCTATCAATTTATAATTTATATTTGAATTTATATTTGAATTTATATAAAGGTATTTCAACTTCAAATGTTAATTTTACTGATTTACCTGATGAATTAGTTTTATATTTATTATTATTATTATTGGTATATCACGAATTACCTAATTTTGAAACAATATTAAAAACATCATATTGTTATAATATAGATGATTTTACAAGTTTATTTAGAAAAACATTAAATATTAATCAAGATGTTATAATAAAAGCAGATTATTTTACTATATATCTATTATTATACAATTATATTATAAATACTTCTTATAAATCAAAAATAACTAAATTGATATGTAAATTACACGAAGAATTATTATTAAAAGGTTCATATAGCAAAACTTATTATATTTCTAGTCAGTATTTGAAAAAATTTATTTTACCTATAATAAATGAAATAAAAGAATATATTGAAAGTAAAAGATTATTATTACCAACTATCTCTTTAAATGATTTTAAACTTAATTTACCAATTATACCATCATCTAGTTCTGTTTTTAATGATGTAAAATGTTTAAAAAGTAAAATTGAATATTATCAGAAAAATCCAACAGATTCTCCTAAATTTATAAGAGCTCCTAAAAGAACTCCTACTACTTCTATAAGAAATCCTACTACTTCTGTAAGAACTACTAGTATGCCTAAAAGAAATCCTACTACTCCTATAAGAACTACTACTACATCTAAAAGAAGTCCTATTACTTCTATAAGAAGTCCTATTACTCCTAAAAGAACTACTAGTATGCCTAAAAGAAATCCTACTACTTTTAAAAGAAGTCATACTACTTCTATAAGAAGTGCTAGTATCCATAAAAAACCAAAAATAACTAAATCTTTTAATTTACAATCTAAAATACCTAAAAGTTATCGTCATAAGAGTCTTTAATTAATTCATTATATAATTTTTGTTATCATACCAATTAATAAGTTCTTTGAATCTTTACATACTCTTATTTGTTTTTTCATCATTTCGACATATAACTTATTTTTATATAAATTTCTATTGAATTTAAGAAGTTTTTATTTATACTTAAATAAAAAAATGATTAAAAATATAATAATAATAATATATTATGATTAATATTTCGAAATTAATTTCAAGTAATACTAATATTATTGAAATATATATTTTGAATAGTAAAAATAACACAGATTCATATAGAAAAAATGTTTATTTAGATGATATCTATTTAAATAAAATTAAAAATAAATTTAAATTAACCAAAGAAACTACAATGGTATATTTTAATCGTCATAATCTATCTTATGTCTATGATTTATCTAATGATAGTCAATATGTATTTTTGAGAAAATTAGAGAATATTGATGAAAAAACTAATATATATGCTTTATCATTTAATGAAATGAAAATGCAAACACATTCATTTCCTTGTACTAATGATATCGATAATAAAATTATTTATAAAATAATGGAATTTAAAATTAATAATAGAATTTCACTTATTATCAGAAATAATAATTTATATATCTATTATAAACATTCAAAAGAAGTTGATATCGAAAAAATACAGGAAATTATTAATTCTATTCTTAAAAAAATAGAAATGATTTAAATATATAATGATTAATCTATTTAATTATCTTTTTTATTATTATAAAAAAATGTTATTCGATTTCTTTCGATACATTAATACATTCGATGATTATTTAGACTGTTATTCCACCTTCCTAATGACAAAAAAGGATTTAAGGGATAATATATTAAATCATAGAATGAATTATTTAATTAATACTTATCTTAATTATAAGAATACTGATAAATACCATTATTACTATTATTATATTACTAATCATAAGGATAATTATTTGGATAAACCATTACTTGATAATAAAATAGAATTTAAAGATGAAGGGGAACCTGATTATGATAGAGATGTAATAGACCATTATAATTTTATTACTTCTAAACCTCCAAAAGAACCCGAAATTGATTATGATGAATATGATAAGAAATTCTATGAAGAAGAATTAATTAAAGAAAAAGAAGAGGAGGAATTATTAAAAAATCTTGAATATAATGATGATTATTATCAAGATGATTATGAGGAAATAGATGATTATGAGGAAATTGAAGAGTATCAAGAAGATTATCCCGATGATTATTATTAATTTTATTTTCGCTGTTTTTTATTTTTTTCCATTTTTGATACATCAATATGTTTATCAAACCAATCTTTACCTACTTTAATTGTTACATTTTCACTCGTCATCTCATTATTTATAATCTTATTTCGCATTGTTAGAAAATAATTTAATGATACCCAATCAAACTCACCATCTCTTAATGTTAAATCAAATAACATAGGATATCTTGTTGCAAAAAAATCAAATTCATTTTTTAATTTCTCAAATCTATCATTCTCATTTAATCTCTTATTCTCATCCAACTTCTTTTTATCCAATATATCCTTAATTACTACTATTATATCTTCATTTGTTAAACCATCCTTAATGAATTCCTTTTCAGACATTATATTATTTATATATAAAATCTCTTTATATATAATAGAAAAATAATGAATAAATCGTTAGCCGATAATGCAACTCCTTATTTTAAAGGTGTTGAATGTAATAAAGAAATAGTGGAACCTGATACTATTGCTTTTAGTTCCAAATTTTATGCTAAACATCACATTCCATCTTATCAAGAAAGACCCGGCAATAATACAATAAATGCCAATATTTATAATAAATATAAACCAGAATATAATTTATATTGTCATAAATCATAATTATAAATCATAAAAAAAAATGAATATATTTTTTAATGAATTTATTATAAAATATTATGAATGAAATTAATGCAAATAATTTATTTATTGAATTAATAAATAAACAAAAAGAAAAAGAAGAACAAAATGACATATGGAAAAATAGTTTATATAAAGATGTAATAAAACTTCAAATAAATAATGTAGGAAATCTTGGAGAAATTTATATGAAAAATATTTGCGAACATTGTAATATTAATTCAAATATCAATGGATATAAAACAAAAAAAACTGGTGGAGGTTATGGTGATGGAGATATATTAAATAAATTAGTTGAAATTAAAACATCATATAAATCATCTAAATTTCCTGTATTTCAACACGAATTAGGCGAAAAACCGTGACATACAGATTATATGATATTTATAGATATAGATATAGAATGTATATATTTAACTATATTTAAAAATTTTAATGAAGAATTTTATAAAAGTGGTTTAAAATGTAAATTATATTTTCCAACAAAAAGTATAACTTGGAGAAAAAAATGCGGTGCGTTTAAGCTAGATACCACAATAAAAATAAATGAAGAAAATATAACAAAAGGATATACTATAAAAATAAATAATGAAACTCAAATAAATGATATTAAATTATTTATATTATCACAAATCAAATAATGAATATATCTGAGAACTTCTTAAATTATATGCTGAATTAGTTGAAAGAAATGCTATTTTATTCCATTCTATATCTAACATTTGATTTAATAACTCCTTTTTATTTTCATTAAATACTATTCCATATCCTTTCTTATTTGGTAAATCATCAAAATTCATATAACATTTCATATTATCTTTTCCAAAACAAGTTGATGGTATATATATATCACATTTTCCTATCATCTTTTTATTTCTAGTTGTTGAAACAGTGCCTCCATTTGACATCGAATATATTTTTATTTTTTCTGTATTATATTCCTTTATATCATATATATCATTATAATGATGTTTAGACCATATCTGAAATATCGTATTTATTTTAATTATATTTCCATTTGGTTCATAAAATTTACTATCTATCTCTTTTGAATATATTAAATTTAATCCTTTTACTCTTTTACGAGGAGAACCTTTGCCATCACTATAAAAATTCTGTGAAACTATAAATGCTACATAATCCGCAAATTTTGAGGAATGATTTATAAATTTTAATGCTCTATGACCTCTTAAACCAAATGGTGGATTTCCAAATACTACATAATTACAATTTTCTTTTGGATACCAATCCAAATAATCATATTCAATTATTAACTTATTTTGTGGTTCTATATCTAATGCTATTGTATCTCTTGGTAATATTTCTAAAAAACTACCATTACCTGCCGATGGTTCTATAAACTTAAAATCACTTATTTTCTCATTATATTTATCAATTATATCTGTGAATATCTCAAAACACCTTTTAACTGTTTCTATTGGTGTGAAAAATTGGTCCTTTTCTTTACTACTATATTTAGAATAATCTATCGGCTTATTTAATAACTTCAATATATCAAATTCATAATCCTTCGGTATTTTTTTTAATTCTATCCATCTCTTTATCGTTCCTATCGAAATATTCAAATCTATCGCTATATCTTTTAATGATTTTATTATTAATAATTCATTCAAATATTCCATTTATTATTATTATTATCATAATTATTTAATTCATTTTTTTATTAAATAATTATAAGAAAAATAAAAAAAAGTAGGACTACTGAGGATTGAACTCAGATTTTCGGCTCATAAGACCAATGTTCTAACCATTGAACTATAGTCCCAAATATAATAAAAAAATAAAAAGGTAGGACTACTGAGGATTGAACTCAGATTTTCGGCTCATAAGACCAATGTTCTAACCATTGAACTATAGTCCCCTTATTATTTCAATTAAATTAATATCAACTTATTTATCACATCTTTTTATTTATAAATAATAACTTATCTTTATATACTTTTCTGTATGAATAATAAAGAGTTAGCAACAAGATAATTAACAAAAATAGTTTTATAAAAATAATATAATAATAATTATTATAATCGATAAATTGTTCTTTATTTATTAATCCTTCATTATTTTCTTGGGGATATTGGGTTTCTGTGAATTTCTGTGGTATTTCTCTTACTGAACTTCCACGATTTCCCATTATTCATCTAAAATAATATTATCTTTAATTTTGAAGAATTCCTTATTCTTTACACTAATAACATCATTTTGCAATTTTATTACAGAAATATCAGTTATATTTGATTCATCCTTCATTGCTTCCAATTGTTTTATTTTTCCAAGATATATATTATAATTTTTAATAAATGCCTTATAATTCAATTTAATATTAATTTTAACTTCCTTATACTTCTCACTTATTTCCATTAAAATATTCTTAATTATCTTATCCTTTCCATCCTTCGTATCTATCTGATTCTCCATTGTTTCTATTGTCTTTCCCTTTTTCATTATCTTTAACTTATAAGTAATCTTATCCTTTGTCTTATTCTCCAATACCTTTAAATCTCCAGTTAAATCTTCTTTAATAACTTCCTTAACTTCCTTAACTTCCTTAACTTCCGTAATTCTCTTTACTTCTTTTCTTACCTTCTTAAGTTTAGGTTCTTTCAATTGATTTATAAATTCATCAAATAATAATTCTTGAACTTTCAATAATTTTAAATTCTCTATTCTATTCTTTCTTCTCTTATCATCCTTATACATCTCCTTCAATTTTAATTCTTCCTCGACTTTTTCCCAATAATCCGGTGTCTCCTGATATTCTGTCAATTCTGTTAAACATAACACATATAACTGTAATATCGGTTTCATTATCTGATTCGTAATATAATGTAAATAATCTGGTTCTAATTTCATCTCTTCTATGAATTCTGGGGTCTCTATCTTATCCCCCTGCAATTTTGCATCCTTATTCTTAATATAAATATATTGGATTCTATCATTTATCGCAGGTTTATTCCCAGGGTCTCTTAATCCAATTCTATCCGCTAATACTTTATGTGCTATTCTTGTTGGGTCCTTATAATAACCCCTTAATGTCTTCGATAAAATCAAATCCTTTATATCTGTTTTACCCTGAACTAAATCTCTTAATTCTTCTCTTAAAAATCTAATTGATAAATCCAAATCTTGATTATTTAATATGATATCAATAATACCTCCATATACTTTCTTAACTATATTTGCATTATCTCTTCTTTTTAATACAATACCCATCGATTTTTGTTTAGGTTTTGCTTCCGCATCATTTTCATATAAATTACCTACATATTTCTTTTTTGTAAATAAGATAAATGGATATAATGACTTCTCATAATTCAATTTCTGTGGATATGGCAAATATTTCTTAATCTTTCTCTCTACATCTTGTCCTATCTTAATCGCATATGGTAATGCTTCCTTTCCCTTAATCTCCTTTCCTTCCTTATCCGTTATCTTAAATTTACAGAATATTGAGTCCGTATTTTTTAAAATAATATTACCTATTCCTCCGTGAAATACTCCTTTTTCTGTCTCAATATCATATACATAACCTTCATAATTATCATATAATAAATCTATTTTTTTAATAGCAATTGGATTCACTCGTTGTTCCTTAAATTCATAATCTAATTTATAATAAATATCATTTTCAATATTTATTGCTATATTATAACCTAATAATTGAAACATTAGATAATATGATTGAGCTGTAATTTGATTTTTTGTATTAAATTTTAAATAACTATCCTCAACACCTAATCTAAATTTCTCAATAATAGTAATATTACTATTCAATATTTCATTTGGAACTACTTTTGATTTATCCAAATAACATTTTTCTCTATATTTCATAACTAATGTTTTAATATTATCCAAATATGGAACCAATTTATTATTATCAATTATTACAAATGGTATTCCTTCAATTCTTTCCAAAATCTTTTTACATTTTTTCAATAAATTCAAATCTTTATTATTAATAATCCATTCATAACTACCACACGAACCATCACTAACGAATACACCATAAATATATGCCTGTTCTTCATTAATATTATTAATATCCGAAACAGTAATATCAGGTTTTGAATGTAATAATTCTTGACCTATCACACAATCCACCGGTTTAATTATCTCAGAATCCTTATTTAATAAACTATGGTCTTCTGTTATATCTACTAAACCTGTATGTGTTAATACTCTATAAATCTTTTTAACTGTTTTATGTCTAATAATTCTATTAACTTTACTCCATTCATTACCAGTCCATACTGTCATATCATTTGGAATAAATTGTTCCTTATTAAATCTATCATTATCAAATGGTTTAAAATTATTGTATTCAAACCATTCTCCCTCCAATTTCTCAAATGTACTTACATTAATTTTATTATTAATCTTATAAGTAATTGGAGTATATGGCATTACACTATCACCATATATAACATTTGTATCATAATTTTCCTCTACAAATGATTTAGCCATCATAATCATCTCTCTTCCGGTTGATGTAGTGCAGGCAGCGATATCTTTTAAATAAATAGGTGATGTTCTAGCACCTATCTGACCATATAAAGAATTTGCAGTAATCTTATATGCATTCTGAAGTGCATCAAATACAGCACATTCAAATTTATTATATGTTTCCTTAATCTCTCTAATCTCTTTCTTTAAAATCTTCGTTTTCTTATTTAACTCAACATCTATTACTATAATTTCATCTTCGGTTTCTTCAATAAATCCCTTAAATTCTCTATTATCATTAGTAATAACTGTTCTATATTCTATCTTTTTTCTCGTATTCTTACGTTCATTCAATAACATCTCAAGAATATCAGGAATAACTCCTTTTCTACCATCATTATATTTCGCAAAATAACAATCCTTTACTCCAGTCTTCACCTTCTTATCTCCTGTTCCTTCATATAAATCATAACTTACTTTTATTATCTCCACATTATCATCCTTTAAATCCTTATATTTCTCATCTATTATATATGTATCGTGTGATAAATTTCTACAAATCATCGATGATGGATATAATGAACCATAATCAAATACTACAATTGGTTCATCCAAATAAATTCCTTCTTTTGGGTCTAATACAATTGCACCTTCATAACCATCAGTATCATCATCTATAATAAAATTCTTAATTACCGGAATTAAATACTCCTTCTTCATACACTCATTCGAAATTAGAGAGAAAATTTTAATTCCTTGTCCTCTCTTGAATAAATAATTGAGTGGCACTAAACATACATTACCCATTCCAATATTATTTTCAATAATCTTTAATTTATGCAATAATCTATTGACTAATATACAATCCTGAATACAATATTTCGCAATTATACATCTATCACTAGCATTTCCTTTGAACTTCTCAAATATTTCATTTGGCTTTAAATCATCTTTCTTCTCTCCAATATAAATTGATGCTACATTATCTAATTTATAACTATCCAATTTATAATCTTTCTGCATCACTTTTAATAAATCAATGCATACTATACCATCCATTTCAATCAATTTAAAGATGTTATCGCCTAATGCTGATGATGATAATTTCTGTTCTATTAAATTACAAGTTCGATTACAAATTCTTCCTAAACCAATCTTGAATTTTCCATTAATTCCTGTTTCCTTACTTCTATCCCACATATATTCAATATCAAAACCCCAAATATTATATCCAATTATAATATCAGGATTTAATCGAGACATCAGTCTTTTCCACGAAATCAATAAATCAGCTTCGGTTTTACATATCTTAACATCTACTCCTTCAATTTCATCACAAGTATCCAATGTAATAATATTCTTATAAATAATTTCATCACTTCCAAAATTATGAACTGTTGTTCCAATCTGGATTATTTTATCACCTTCCAATTGTGGCAATAATTCACTTAATCTATTATTTAATGCATCTTCTATCTCATTATATTCCTTATTCGTAAGTTTCTTAGAATTTTCTGCTTCCACTTCTTCTTCCTCATTTTCATCTATATCAACCTCAACCGATTTAATTTTACTTAATAGAAATCTAATAGAACTTTCATTTGCAATTAAAACCTCCTTTACCTTTTCATCAATCTTTATTTTAGAATAAAGACGATTAATTTTAACTAATGGAGTAATTATTACTTCATCAAAATATGCCTTATAAATATAATCACATAAATATTTATCATCCAAATTCATTTTAGATAAATAACATAAATCCTGTGCCAATTTCTTATAATTCTTAATCGCAACCGGAAAATCTCCGTGCGAACTAGTACATTCTATATCAAAAGAGACTACTAATAATGGTGCAATTTTATTAATATTAATTGCTTCTATATCATTCCAATCAACTGTAATATTCCAATTACATATAGTATCAGGTATATCTTCCAATGAATATTTATTAATTTTAATCCAACCACAGGGTTTAATTTCTTTAATATGAATAAATCTTAAAAATGGGTCAATATTACTTTCATATAATTTAAAACCTTCCTTAATAATTCCTTCAGATTGAAAGAAATATTTAAGATTATTATACATAGATTGCGAATTTACTATGATTTTTAGAAATTTGAATTCTTTATTATTCGTAAATCCCCAAAAATCCTTCTTTAACACACATTCTATCTTATGAAAATGACTTTGATTATTATCACTTATAATCTTTTTATTATAAGTCTTACCACCTTTAAATTTACATTGATATGAATCCTCACGTAATTTATTTTCAAACTCTTTCATCTTATTATTAAACTTTTTCATATCTAAGGATTCCCAAGATACAGGAGGTTTAACATAGAAAAATGGTTTAAAATTAATAACTTTACTACATACTGTAATACCTTCATTATTTGTTCCATAAATATAAATAGTATAATTATCATCATTTTCAAAATCTTCCTTATTTTTATCATTTTCAGGAATAAACCAATCTGTAATTTGATAAATAATTTCGGTTTTCGTATCCGTTAAATCTTCAATTTCATTTCTAGGGAAACTATTCATTATTTATATTTTTATTCAACTTAAACTTTTATATTCTATAAAATATCATTTTTTATTTTTAATCTTTAAAGTTTTATAGAATGGAAATTGGAATTCAAGGAATATTTATTATTATCTTTACCATCATTTTTATTTATCTATTATACTATTATCATTATTATAGCAAAATTGAAACCATTGTCTCTAAAATTGATAATAAAGAATATCAAGTACAAATTAAAGATGATGCACAAGAAGCAGCCGACTTAATCGCACAAATTAGACAAAAACTGGTTTTAATCGTTAATCATCTCATTAAATCCTATGGTGGTGATGAAAGAACTGAACGATTTAAACGCAATTTTAAACCCGATAATATAAAAGAAGGTATTGATGACCCCAAATATACCAGTTATTCCATTAATAAAGGCGAACAAATTGTTTTATGTCTCAGAACTAATAATAAATTAATGGATTTAAATACTATGATGTTCGTAGTTTTACACGAATTAGCTCACATATGCACCGAGAGTATAGGACATACCGAGGAATTCTGGAATAATTTTAAATGGATATTAGAAGAATCTATTAATATAGGTATCTACAAAAAACAAAATTTTAAATTAAATAATGTTGAATATTGCGGTATGACTATCACTGATAGTCCCTTAGATTAAATTATATAAGAATATATTATAATTTATATATATCAGTAATGACACTCGAAACCACCTATTGTAATGGATTTTTTTTAAATATCTGTGATACACATACTGATTATTCTAATAATTGTTATGAATTAACCAATATTTCTAAAGATAATGATAATGAAGTTTTAAAGGCATTTGAAAAATATGTCGATATCCTCATTGAAGAAGATATGGTATCACTAACCATTCTAAATAATAATATTCTTGATAATATTAAGAAATCATTTGAAGAATTTAAAACTTTGAATGATGCAGAGAAAAAGAATTTTATTAGGGGTCTTTATGAATATTCACATCTAATTAGTGATAATGATAATAATGATATTATTTTAAAAAGACCCTCAATTTTTCTAGATAAGTATATTGACGAAATTTTTGATTATATCAATATTCCTTATATTAGAGAACCTGATGTTATTATTATTAAAAATGGTTGTTCTTCTGTTGATTTCCTTGGATTCTTATATTCAAATATTGATAATTCATTTTCAATCAAATCAACTAATTATAACTTTCTAATCCCTAGATGTTATTTTATTAAAACAGATGAAACCGCAATTACACCCTCTAAAACTAATTGGAGTGATGTAGGTTATGATTTGAGTATTATTAAAAAGATTAAAGATATTAATAGTAAAACTGCTTTATATGATACTGGTATTAAAATTCAATTGGATTTCGGTTATTATTCCGAAATTGTACCAAGAAGTTCAATTATTAAAAGTGGTTATATATTATCTAATAATATTGGAATTATTGATAATAGTTATAGAGGTAATTTAATGATTGCTTTAACTAAAATTACAGATGATGCTATTGAAATTGAATTACCATTTAAATGTTGTCAATTAATTTTTAAAAAACAATTCTTTATTAATCTTGAAGAAGTTAAAGATAAAAAACTAGATGAAACAAAACGAAATACTGGTGGTTTTGGTTCAACCGATTCTTAATTTATTTTTCTTTTTATTATAGATGACAAATATAAAAAGTAATTTTATTGCTGAAGGAAAATATGGATGTGTTATTAATCCTTCTTTTGATTGTAAAAATAAAAAAAAAATTATTAATAATACTGTAGCCAAACTTTTTAATAATAAAATTAATTATCATAATGAATTAGATATTTATAATAAAATAAAAGAAATTGATAAGAATAATTTATTTACTGTTGAAAAAATCGATAATTGCAAAATAAATAAAGAATTTATAAATAGTAATGTTAATAATTTTGATAAATGTAGTTTAATTAAAAATAAAGTGAATTATCAAATTATTTATAAATATGGTGGCATCAATTTATTTGATTATATTATAAAAAATAAAACTATTGATGTTAAATTACTATTCAAAAATTTTAATGAAATTATTAAAGGTTTATTATTATTAGATAAAAATAATATAATTCATAATGATATTAAATTAAATAATATCTTATTTGATAATAATAAACTGTTTTTAATCGATTTCGGTTTAGCTATATTTACTAACAATTTATTTAATAATAGCAATTTAATTCAAAAACTCGATTTGGAACATTTACATATGCCATTAGATTTAAAATTATATGCATTATCCAAATTCAAATTATTGAAAAATAAAATAAAATTAAATACTTTACTATTTATTGATTACATAAATAAACTTATAAATTCTTATCTTATCTATTTCAAAACTAATCCTAAATATTATAATGAAATTATTAAACTTAATCTATTAATTCAGAAAAAAACCAATTCTTTTTATTCTTTTGTTATAAAAACTAGTTTTGATAAATTAGAACATTTATATATAAATATTAGAAATAAAGGTGATATATATCAGTTAGGATTATCAGTTTATCGTATTATAATTTTAATTATAATTAAACATCCTAATGAAACTAATAAAATTCCTTTATCTATATTCGAATTACTAAAAAAAATGATTGAACCTAATCCATTAAAAAGAATTGATATTAGAAAATTAGCATCTAATTACAAAAAATATTTACTTACTTAAAATAACATTAATTAAAATGTCATTTTGATTTACAACATTATTTTTGAATGTCATATAAATCCTATTCTTTTTGTCATAAATAATAATCTTATTATTTATATTATAACAAACGGTCGCTTTGATTTCCACCGCAAGTTTATAAATAAACTTATCTGCTTCCACTTTAGAATCAGAAGGAATACTACATAACTCATATTCCTTTCCATTGGTTCCAAATCTTATCCAAAAGATAATCAATTGATTAAGAAATGAAACCGCTGGAAAAAAATAATCTTCCTTAAATTCTCTTGTGAATTTCATTGAAATAATAAAAAATAATATTTAATCATTTTTTAATTATTATTATCATTATATAATACAATTTAATCACGCAACATAATCCAAATATGAGTATTGTTTTCGATTATCTCGACTTTTATGATAATATACATTTTGATTTTCTTAATGAATGCAAATGTTCCTAGAGTCTCGAAATATTTAATCTTTGAACCTTTGATTTCTTTAATAAACTTCCTTATCGATTCCTTCGGTTCTGGAATATCCGAATTTTGAAATACTCCAGCTAAAGACCAAGTGTTTTTATTGATATCATTTTCAGACACCATAATACTACACCTCTCTAACAGAATTCTCTTAAAATTCATTTTTATTTTTTTATAAATAAGTATATATCACTTTTTATTTATAATTCAATATAAATAATACAATTATAAACGACAAAAATACAAACTGTCGGCGGATGTTGCTCGCTAGGGGTGCAGGACTCCAGAGTAAGCCTTCTCACTCTAGGCGTTTCTTAATGACAACGCAAGCCTGCAAAATGGGGGTCAGGAGATTGGAGTGAGCCTTTTCACTCTTAAAGCCTATTGACGTACATAAATACTTGGGTCTGATTCCTGCAGTCAACTTGCAAACCTGCACCTACGGTGAATTTGTCATTGGAACCTTGATAAAAATGCCCTTCGTCCGAATCCAAATATGTAGGTTTTTTGATATCAATGGATTTGAAAAACTCCTTTAGGTATCTCTGAAAGTCGGTTAGTCGAACGACCCCGCAATCAATCTCCAATACATTCACGTACTTCTTCATTCCATTACGATGTTTTCGAAGAAGTTCTTGAAGTTTCCCTTGCATTTGCTCTACAAACACTTTAACTGAATGCTTAGGTGCTGATTCCTCTTTGGACTCAGACTTAGCATTAGCGGTAACACGACGATGATTACGAGCCATAATTGTTGTCAACTAGCCCTGACTGATTACTTCAAATACTCAAAAAATCATTTTTTAAAATTATAACGTCATTTTAATACAAATTTATTTAATTTGCCTACTGTTAAAAAAATACAAAAATTTTTTTGTATATTTTTCCATTGAATCGCTTCACTTAAACACTTTTACTCCAATGTTGTAGAAGTTTTTCTTGATGTTGACATTTGGATCATCAGTGTACAGATCGAACATCTCGTCTTCTGCGCTATATTCAGACGCATAACACACGAATTTAATGTAATAACGCACACTGAGATAATAAAACGCCATAAGGTAGAATGCCTTATCTACCTTGATAAACCGACCATCCAATTTATGTTGGACACACCTGAAGATATCGTGAAGCTTCAAACCATTTGTAGTCTGATCTTCAATTGGCTTACCTAACACATCAATAAGTCTAATAACTTCACCAACTCTAACCTTTGGCATAATAGTGTCGTGAATAATATTGGTTAACTGTTCCGCAATACTATTCACCTCCTCCGCTTTCGCTTCGGCTTCGGCTTCGGCTTCGGCTTTGGCTTTCGCTTCGGCTTCGGCTTCGACTTTCAATTCTGCAGTTGCCTGCCTACGACGTTCTGCTTCTTCAGCTTTCGCTTCGGCTTTCGCTTCAGCTTTCGCTTTCGCTCTCGCTTCGGCTTTAAACGTTTCCTGTGTCTTTGCGTTATTCCTCTGAGTCTTTTGAGATGAACGAGAACCTTTGCTAGACATTTAGGTTATGATATAAAAATAAAAACTAGAAATTCATTTTTTTTATTTTTCTATATGTTTTAATACAAAAATCTTTATTTTATTCTGGTTTTTCTGTTGAAAAACTGACATAGAAGACGTAATGATTATCATCTTCTTCTTCATCAAACATTATACACGCATAACAAGTGTTTTCTTCTGTTTTAAATTCAATGATGAATTCCTCAGTTTTTTCATTAACCTCTGTATCTGTTGCATCCAGAAGACTAGCGAGATTACCAAGATAAACTTCAGGAACAACAGAACCTTTTTTTGGAAGCCTATAAAACTCGTGATATCCTTTATTCGACGAAGTCAAACAAATATTACGAAATTCTTCTGCAAGATTACCAATTGATAAATCCATTTTATAATAATTATTATAATTAGTTAGTCAATTTTTACTTTATATAAAATAAACTAATACAAAAATAAAGAATTAACGCAAATAAATAATAGTTTTAATTATATATAAATTTATATCACAAATATAGATTTGAATAATTATATGTATAAATAAATATATATATAAAAAAGTTATAAGTTTATTATATTTATCAAGATATTCAACATATTCATCATCATCCTTTTTATTTTTAAATATTCTAACTTTTAGTTTAGTTTCCTTATTATTCTCCTTATTATTCTCCTTATTATTTTCCTTATTATTTTCCTTATTATAACAAATAAAATTATTAGGTCTTTTATATAATTTAATGGATTTATAAGGATTATTTATAAATAAACCAAAAGAAGAATTAATTAAGATAAATAATTTGATTATAATTAAAGTAATTTTCATTATTTATAATGTATTATCAGAATTATTTTTATATATATACTCCAAAATAATTATTTTAATGTTTTCATAAAATCATCCATATTTTTTGTATTCATACTTGAATTACAATTTTGACAAATAGGACGTAAATTACTTACAATAGTTTCACCTCCATTTATTTCTGCAATTATATGTCCACAATGAAATGATAATTGAGTAATATATGTTGATTTACAACAAAGACATTTTGATTTTCCAATTTCTTCTCCAATATGCATATTCCAAACTAATTTTTTCATTGTTGCCGAAATTTGATTCTTTTTTTACCTTCCTTAATACTTTCATTACTTGATACTGACATATTATCATTATTTTTTACTTTCTTTTCCTTCTTAGATTTAATAGAATCATCAATAATAATAACTGGTTTTTCTTTCTTTTCCTTCTTATGTTTAATAGAATCATCAATAATAATAATTGGTTCTACTACTTTTCTAGATTTACTAACAGGTTTAATAGAATCATCAATAACTATAGCAGTTTGAATAACTGGTTTTTCTTTATTTTTTTTAACTTTATTTATAATAGGTTCTTCAATAGTTTTATTATTTGAATTTTCATTAGTTAAAGTTAGTAAATTTTTAACTAATTCATTGATTGCTTCGATTTTTGAAGCCATTAAGATTAAATAATATAATAATTATATTTTTAAATAAAAAATCATTTTTAATTATGTCTTAATGGATTCAAATAATATTCATAATTAAAAATAACATCATTAATATTATTTTTAAATAAATTATGATAAAATATTGTTTCTGGATGAAATGTAATATCATCTTCATCTAAATATTTATCTAAATATAAATAAATATCAAAATATATATACATTACATCAGGTGTTCCTATTGCGATTTGATCATTAAATAAATATCCATTAAATCCAAATCTTGCAGTAGATGGTGTATATACTATATTTGATGACATATTTAAAAAATTATTTAATTGTGGTAATCTATCAATAACTATATCTGGTCTATATTTCATAATCAAATTATAATGATAAAATTTATTAAAAGTTGATATTTGTTTGCTTACTACTCCTAATGTATAACAATTAGATATTGTGTGTTCTATATTGCGACATGTGTTTTTATGATTGTATGCAATAAAATATTTTTCTGGAACAATGAATCTTTTACAACTAACAGTTGCAATAAATGGATAATCCATATATTTATCTGATAAATATGAATCTAACTTATCATTATCATCATTAATTGCAATATGTATATCAATCCATTCATTTCTATTTTCTGTTAAATATTTAATAATTTGAGGAAATAAATTATATTGATGACAGTTTAAACGTCCATTAATTGTTATAGCGTAATAATATTGAGCTTCTAATAATTGTTTATACCATCCAATATAAGACGAACATATTCCAATATAATCAGATTTAATTTTTAAATCTCTAATATCATATTTATCTTTTGATAATTCAGGTAAATAAATTATACTATTATTTATTATTTTTATATTAGTAAATGTATTTGTTAAATTTATAAATGTATTTTTGTCCAAACAATTAAACCATAAATAATCAATATATTGTTTAATAAAATCTAATTCTATTTTAGAAGATTTATTAAATAAATAATAATCATTATTTATTAATTGAATATCGATTAATACATTATAATTATTATTAATAGCATTAGTTATATGCGATAAATCATTTTCTAAATCAATATTTTTATCAAAAATATTTCCAAGATAAGAAATATAAATCATTATATTATATAAAGTTAATATTATTTTTAATTATAAATAATGATAATATTAATACCATTAGGAGGAAAAGGAATTAGATTTAAAAATAATAATTATAATAAACCAAAGGCATTAATTGAAATAGAAAATAAAGAAATTATTTATTGGTTATTAGATAATATTAAAATTAATAATATTGATTTTATTTATATTCCATATCTTTATTCTGAATATTTAGATTATAATTTTGAGGAATTATTAATTAATAGATATCCAAATTTTAAATTTAAATTCTTAAAACTTCATTATGACACATTAGGTGCCAGTCATACTATTAAAATTGCTTTAAATCAATTAATATTAGAAGAAATAATGGATTGTCCTATTATTTCAATAGATGCGGATAATTTTTATACAACAGATATAATTGAAAAATGGAATGGAGAAAATATGATATTTACATTTGAAGATTTTAATATAAATGAGAAAAAATTTTCATATATTATAAAAAATAATGATAATATTATTATGGAAATAAAAGAAAAAGAAGTTTTTGAAAATTCAAATATTGCTTGTTGTGGTGCTTATGGTTTTAAATCTTATAATCAATTATATAAATATACATCATTGATTTTAGAAAAAGAAATAAAATTTAAAAATGAATATTATATTTCTTGTGTAATTCAGGAAATGATAAATGACTCAATAATTATTAAAAATAATACTATTGATAATAAATATTATTTTTCATTAGGCACTCCGGAACAAATAAAAACCTTTAAATACATTTTTCTATTTGATTTAGATGGAACATTAGTAGATACAGATAACCTTTATATAAATATTTGGAATAAACTATTGAATAAATATAAAATAATAGTTGATAAACTATTTTTTGAAAAAAGAATAAAGAGTAATTCTGATAAATTATTTTTACAATCATTATTTCCAAATATAACTCAAAATGAAATATTAGAATTTTCAAGAATAAAAGATGAATTATTTTTAAATAATTTGAATGATATTAAGATATATGATGGAGTTATAAATTTTATACAAAAATTACAAAATAATAGAATAGGTATTGTTACTAGTTGTAATGAAATTGTTGCAAAATCAATTATTAATTTATTTAATTTAGATAAATATATTAATATTATAATATCATCAAATGATGTTATAAATCATAAACCAAATGCAGAACCTTATTTATTAGCAATTAATAAACTTTCAAATTCAAATTCAAATCTTAATAATATAATAGTATTTGAAGATAGCTTAACAGGTTTTATGAGTGCATACAATGCAAATATTAAAAATATATATTATAAAATTAATAATATATATGATATTAAAATACCAGAATCTAAAGTTTTCAATAATTATAATGATTTATTATTTGAAACAATATTATTAAATAATTCATATATAGAAATTATTAAGAATTCTATAAATATACCTTTTAAATATATTGAAAATACATATGATATATTAAAAACAGGTGGTTATATATGTGATGTATATTCATATATAATCCATTTAAATAATAATGATAAATTAGATATAATAATTAAGAAATCGAATAATAATAATAGTTTATCAGAAACAGCTAATAATTTAAATTTATATTTAAATGAAAAATATTTTTATGATAATTTAGCTCACAAAATAGATTATTTATTAAATATACCTAAATGTTATGGCACTTATTCAGATGATAATAATACTACTATTATATTAGAAAATTTAAATATAAGAAAAGGTTGTTTTAATCTTAATTTAAATAATAATATAAATCTAATATTAAAGATTATAAATAATATATCAAAATTTCATATTAAATTTTATTATAAAGAAAAGGATTTATTTAAAGATAATTTTATAAAAACGATTGATGATATTACATATTATAAGATATTAATAAAAGAAAGATATATAATATTTAAAAATAAGAATGAAAAATTTTTATCTAATAGAATCATTACAATAATGGATTTTATATATAATAATTTTGAAAAAATAACAAAGATATTATCAACATATCCATTAAATTTATGCCACGGAGATGTAAAAAGTCCAAATATATTTTATGAAAATTATAATGAACCATATTTTTTAGATTTTCAATATATTCATTTAAATAAAGGAATTTCTGATATTATTTTTCTATTAGTTGAAAGTATAGATTTTAATAAAAATATTTGTGATATAGCAATTAATTATTATTATTGTATATTATTAGAAAATAATATTTTATATGATTATAAACAATTTAAAATAGATTTACAAGCATCATTATGTTGTTTTTCCTTTTTTGTTTGTGTATGGTTTAATACCGAAGATATAGAGAAATTGAATGATAAAAGTTTTCCTTTAAATTTTTTATTAAATTTAATAAAATATTTGGATTATTTAATAGATGATAATTTTTTAAATCTTTAAACTATTAAACTAAAACAATAATTATCAATATCTAATGGATTTTTATAATTTTCTTTTATAGCTTGTTTATAAGACCAACCATAAGTAATAGGTTCAATAATCCATTTATTCGTTTTTCTATTTATAATTCCTGAAAAATCAAAATCAAATAATTTAATATTACCATTTTTATCTATTCCAAATTGGTCTTCTTTCCAATCAATATACATAATACCAATTGATTGTAAATAATTCTTAATTATAATAGAAATATCAAGTAAATTAGATTTTGGTATTATAGTTTCTATATCTAATAATTCCATATCAATATAATCATTATTATGAGAAATTCGATAATATTTACAAATATTTTTATGTGGATATTTCATTAATTTTTTTACAATCTCTATTTCGTTTTTATTTGTATATTTTCGAAAAAAAGGTTTATTTCTATATAAATCATTTATAGGTTTAATATCACCATTTATATCATAAATTAAACTGCTTTGCATTTATTTTTATATTATAAATTTATTTTATATATATATAATGAATAAATTAAACACTTTATTTGTTTTATGTGGTAATTGTAGAACTTTTATTGATTGTATTGATAACATTTATAATAATTTTATTTCACAACTATTTGATGATAATTATAATATATATATTTATTTATATTTAAAAATGATAGATGTAGGTCCAAAAAACCAAGAAGGATGGAATTTTACATATGAAACAATTGATTATAATAAAGTTATTGATAAAATAAATGATTTCAATAATAATTATAAAAATTTACATATCGAATATAGAATAATGGAAACCAATGAAATCAGTGATATAGAATTATTTAATCAAGTTAAATGTAGAAATTTATATAATAGTGGTAATGCATTTGGTTATTCATTTGATCACGTATTACTTCGTGGATTACATTGTCATTATAATTTTCAAAAATGTGGTGAATACACATTAAAGAAAGAAAAAGAAATAAATAGTAAATTTAATTTTATTGTTTATGTTCGTCCAGACCTCTATTTTACAACTACTTGTGATAAAATAGATAATTATAATAATGATTTAATAACTTTAGGAAATAATTTTATTGTAAATTTTTGTAATGATCATTTAGCAATAATACCTCGAAAATATTTAAATGAATTTTTTTTTAATAGAATGGAAATTTATAGAAATAATACAACAACTATTTTTTGTATACCAGAGGATATATATAAACATAATATTCCATATGAAGTTAATAATATGGGTTCATATTATATAAAAAGACAATAATAATAAACTTTATTGATTATTCCTTATATAACAAAAAACTATTTTCTATTATTAGTTAATGTGGTTCTCATATCTCTAGTTCCATCATTTTTAGTAAATTGAGGAATTGAAAATCTTTTATCTTTACTTCCGTCCGATTTGGTTGGAAACTTTAGATCAGTTGTTTTCTTTGCACTATTATTAGGCATTATTTGTATATAAAAATAATTATAAAAATAAAATCATTTTTTTACAAGTTTTCAAAAAATTTAATAATAATTTCTTATATATATATACAAATATGAATAATAATGAAATATTGGAAGAAATTAAAAAAAATTATGTAAGACTTGATAAAATAGAAAATGATATTTCATATCTTAAAAATGGAACCGATAATATGAATAATCATATTTCCTTTATTGAAAATGTTTATGATACCATTAAATATCCTTTCTATTCATAAAATTAATCAAATTCCTGATAAAAAAATAATTGAATATAATAATCTTTAATCTCCAAATAATATCTCAATATAATCATAATCAAAATTTTTAAATACTCTTTCTGGTTTCATTATTTCTTTTATTAATTCCTCCTCCATTTCCTCATTATTTTTCTTCATTTTCTTATAATCTAATTCGAATATTGATGGATTATATGATAAATTATACCAATCTATTTTTTTCTGGTTTTTCTCTAATAATTCCAATCCATTCTTATTCAATGATAAATTTATCCAATATATCTTATTTTTATTTTTATTTATATAATCCATTGCTTTATGATTTGTTGTGAAATTATACCAATGTATTTTCTCTGGATTATTTATTAAATAATCTATTGCTTTTATATTAGTATTTAAAGAAAATTGATTAAATACTATTTTATCCATATTATCCATTAATAATTCTATTGCATTTGCATTAGATGATAAATAAAACCATTCTATTTTATTCGGATTTCTTTTTAATATCTCTATTGCATTCTTATTTTTACATAAATTACTCCAATTAATCTTTCCTTCATTTTTCTCCAATAACTTTATCGCATTCTTATTTAATGATAAATTAGACCAGTCAATTTTTTCCTCATTTTTCTCCAATATTCTTATGGCATTTTTATTAAATGATAATAATTTCCAACTTATTTTATCCAAATTCTTCTCTATTATTTCAATTGCATTTGGATTTAAGGAAATACCAAACCAATTTATTAATAATTTATTCTCTAATAAGAAATCTATTGCTTTTTTATTTTCCGATAAATTTAAATAATTTATTTTATTAAGGTCTATCCAATTTCTTAATTTCCAAATTGGTTTATTTAAACTCATCCTCTTTTTATTCATCATTCATCATTTAATATTCATTTTTTCTTTTTACATATAAATATAAATATAAAAATAATTATTATCACAATGAGTGTAAATAAACCAATTTGGAAATTAAGAGATTGGATTGATAAAAATAAGTTAGATTATATGTTTTTATCTGGAAATAAAAGAGCTTTTGATTATTTATTAGAAAATAAAGATATAATTGAATGGAATTATTTAAGTTATAATACAAATTATAAAGTAAGTGAATTATTATTGAAAAATCCTGAGATAATTAATTGGTCTCTTATATCCGAAAAATCTAAAGATACCATTTTATTAAATAATAATAAAGATAAATTAATATGGTCCTTTCTTTCAAGAAATAAATATGCTATCGATATATTACTCACTAATCAAGATAAAATTAATTGGACCTACTTTTGTGAAAATTCACATACAAAAGCCGTTGAACTATTATTAGATAATAAAGACAAAATTAACTGGACCTTCTTATGTTATAATAAAAATACTCTGGCTATCCAATTATTACTCGCAAATCCAGAGAGAATTAACTGGAATATCTTATCTTTAAATAAAAATCCAGAAGTAATTAAATTATTATTAGCCAATCCTGATAGAATTAATTGGACTAGTTTATCTTTAAATAAAAATCCAGAAGCAATTAAATTATTAGAAGAAAATCCAGAGAAAATTAATTGGACTACTTTAAGTTGTAATAAATATGCTATTGATTTAATTAAAAATAATCAAAATAAAATTAATTGGTTTAATTTATCTAAAAATACTGCAATATTTGAATTAGATTATAATGAAATGAAAAAAAATAATGAGGAAATGGAAGAGGAATTAATAAAAGAAGTTATGAAACCTTCAAGATTATTACAAAAAATATATGATTATGGAGATGATTATCTTGAACTCTTATTTGATTACTAATTAATAATCAAACAATTCTGTAATATAATCATAATCGGGATTTTTAAAAACTCTAGATGGTTTCATTATCTCCTTAATTAATTCTTCTTCGATCTTCTCATTATTTTTTTTCATTTCTTCATAATTCAACTCAAATATTAATTTATTCCTTGACATACTAATATAATAATCATCTCGATCTTTGTGATAACTTAATAAATCAAATATTTTAGGATTCTTATTATATGTTAATATTAATGGTTCAACATTTACAATATTCTTTATAATAATATTATATGCATTCTTATTTATTCCTAAAAATGACATATTAATATTTTCAGGTTTTGATTCGATTATTTTAATCGCATTTTTATTAATTCCTAATAAATTCCAATTTATTTTTTCTGGATTCTTCAATAATAATTCAATTGCATTCGGGTTAGTTGTCAAATTAACCCAATTAATCTTTTTCTGATTTTTCTTTAATAATTCAATTGCATTCGGATTACTTGATAATCTAAACCAAACAATTTTATTTTTATTTTTCTTTAATAAATCAATCGCATTTGGATTAATTGACAAATTATACCAATCTATTTTATCTTGATTATTTTCAAGTAATTTAATTGCATTCTTATTCAATGATAAATGAAACCAATTAATTTTATCTTGGTTATTTTCAAGTAATTTAATTGCATTTATATTAAAACACAAATTTGACCAATCAATTTTATCTTGGTTTTTTTCCAATAATTCAATCGCATTTTTATTATATGATAATAAACCCCAATTAATTTTACTTGGATACATTTTTAATAAATCAATTGCTCGTGTATTAGTACATAATTCATCAAAATCTAATTTATTTATATCTATCCATTTCTTTAATTTCCATATTGGTCTATTTAAACTCATAGTTTTTATTATTATAATTCATATTGAAAAATCAATTTTTATTTATTATTATTATAAATAACAAAAATTTATTTAATATTCAAATCTTTGCATATTTTATTGAATTCCTTTATATCCGATATTTCCATTTCAAAATTATCTGTTGATACATTTATTTCATTATCATCAATAATATGAACGTAAATTTTTATTTCGATATCATCTAATATCTTCAATTCATAACATATATTCTCGAAATAATAATCTGGCAATTTAATGTCATCCAATACGACTTCATTTAGATAAACATAAATCTGTTTTGCTAATGAATAAGCCATTATAAAAATAAATAATAAAATTATTATTCAATTTTACATTTTATTATAATCAATTTAATACATAAATTCTAAATAATCCTCTCCATAATCATTAATCATCTTAAATAACCTTAAAGGTTTCATAATCTCTTTAATCAATTCTTCATCAAACTCTTCATTATTTCTTTTCATTGCTTCATAATCCATTTCAAATATAATAGGATTACTAGAAAAACCATACCAGTTTATTTTATCTTGGTTTTTCTCTAATAACTTAATAGCTCTATTATTTGTATTATAAGATAAATTAAGCCAATGTATTTTATCTTCATTATCTTCAAGCATTTTAATAGCTTTATCATTAGTATTTAATGATAAATAATTCCAATTTATTTCATTTTTATTATTTTTAAGAATCTTAATAGCTCTATCATTTGTATTATATGATAAATAACTCCAAAATATCTTATCTTGATTATCTTCAAGTAATTTTAGTGCTCTATCATTATTATTATATGATAAATTAAGCCATACTATCTTATCTGGATTATCTTCCAATAATTTAATAGCTCTATCATTTGTATTTAAAGCTAAATTATACCATACTATCTTATCCGGATTATCTTCAAGTAATTTAATAGCTCTATCATTTGTATTAGATGATAAATTAAACCATACTATTTTATCTGGATTATCTTCCAATATCTTAATTGCTTCATCATTTGTATTTAAAGACAATGCAATCCAATTAATTTTACTTTGATTTTTATTTAATAATTTAATTGTATTATCATTATTATTTTTTGATAAATAATAAGTATTAATTTTATCTATATTTTTTGATAAAAAATTAATTGCACCATCATTTGTATTTCCTGATAATTTTAGAAAATCTATTTTATTCTGATTTTTTAATAAATATTCAATTGTTTCATCATTATTTATAATAGATAACTTAGACCAATCAATATTCTTTGGTTTTAATTTGAGTATATCTATAGTTTTTGGATGTGTATTTGCTGATAACATTATAAAATTTAATTTATCAATATCTATCCAATCTCTTAATTTCCAAACAGGTCTATTTAAACTCATCGTTTTATGAATTTCAATAATAAAAATAAAAATCATTTTTTATTTAATCTTCAAATAAAAGTTCTAAATAATTTTCACCATATTTATCCATCATCTTAAATAATCTTGAAGGTTTCATAATTTCTTTAATTAACTCTTCTTCAAACTCTTCATTATTTTTCTTCATCGCTGTATAATCTAATTGAAAGATTGCAGGATTTGATGAGAGTATATTATAATTGATTCTATCTTGATTCATTTCTAATAATTCGATCGCACTTTCATTAGAACATAATTTATACCAATCTATATTTTCAGGATTTGCCTTTAATAATTCAATTGCTTCTGGATTAGTATTTGTAGATAATTGAGACCAATTAATTTTCTCTTGGTTTGTCTTCAATATTTCTAATGCTTTTTTATTTGAATTTGCACTCAAATAAAACCAATCCATATCTCTTAAAGTAGATTCATCTATTTTTATAAAATCAATGAGATGTGGATGCAAGAATATAGCACCATCATCTTTAATTAACTCCATATTTTCCAATAATAAATCGGTTGCATATTTATTATAACATAAATCATGCAAAGATATGAATTTTTTATTATTTCTTAAAAAATTCATATCATTCGTAAAATAAGATAAATAATTTTTATCTATTTCACTCTTTTTATCTCTTAATAATTCAGTTCCTCTTGGATTTAATGATAACTTATGCCAAATTATTTTATTAGGATGTTTTTTTAAATACTCAATTGCTTCTGGATTAGTAGTGAATTCGTACCAATTAATTTTTTTTGGATTTTTGATTAATAATTCCATAGCATTTGAATTAGATGATAATAAAGACCAAACAATTTTATTAGGATTCTTTTTTAAAAATTCTATTGCATTTGGATTTGTTGATAATGCATGTTTTTCTAATTTACTCTCTTCTATCCAATGTCTTAATTTCAAAACAGGTTTATTGAAACTCATTTTTAATTTTTATTAATTAAAATCTAAATCATTTTTTTTATATTTATGTATTAATTTGAATACAAACATTATAAAATATGAGTTTATAATTTTTTTAAATAAAATTATTACGGTTGTTATGCATTTCCTTGTTCTTCTTAGACTAATCAATGGTTTTATTGAGAATTCCACTTGTTTTTACAATGGTGATGACAATCAATCAGGTTATATAGGTGAAGTGAGAGACCCATATAATGATCTTATTTTTACTATCTTTAGATTTGTTGTAACTAAAGTTCCCGATCATGAGGATAGAGTCAGAGTATTTATTTATGACATTGACCCTTTCGGACAAAATTATAATGAAAACACGAAAGTCGATGATAACAAAGAAACAATTTTGAGTTCTTTGGATGACTTTAAAAAGTGGTTTCATTATAGATTCGGTAAATATGGCTTGCAATCGTACATTTATTCTGGTTATCCTGATGATCAGGAAGACAAAGAAGAATTGTAGTTAGAATTTCAAGCAATCAAAATTTAGCAAAAACTAGTTTTTTGTTATTTGTATTTAATAATTGCGAATTAGAATAAAAAATGACTTTATCCTTTTTTTATTTTTAATTATAAAGATTGCAATGTCTTCAAGTCTTACTGATGAGATCGATTATTTCATTACAAATTATTCACAATTTCAGAAGAATCCTGAGAATTCTAAGAATAAAAACTATGAAATATCTGATACTATCCATCCAAAAACTGGTAATATTACATCATTTAGCTTTGTTCTAACTTCTGTTCCAGACAAGGAAGAAGTCAAAGTTGATATTTATGATGATAAACAATATTTCTTCAGTTCTTTGGATGATTTCGTTGATTGGTTCTTCGATAATTTCGGTGTAAATTGTTTGACAAGAACTGCAATTCGTCATCCTTTAATTCTTCCTCGTTTTGATGAAGAGAAAGAAAATGAATTATATTAAGAATTTCAAGCAATCAAAATTTAGCAAAAACTAGTTTTTTGTTATTTGTATTAAATAATTGCGAATTAGAATAAAAATGATAATCTTTATTATTATAAATTATATTAAAATGTCGTATCTTTGTGAGGAAGCACGTTATCTATTTTCTAAAAACTATATTTTCAGTCCTGTATATCGTGGTCCTTTTGATGAAGAAACAGGTTATTTTGAACGTCCTGATCCGACTGATACTACTGGATGTCTTTATTACATTCGTTATTCGCCTTATGTTGAGTGTGAGAAATCGAGACAAGTTAATATTCATATCTCGGTTATCGCAGATCTTGGGAATCTACTAGTATGTAAAAAGTTGATAATTCTTTATATTTTGTATTTTCTTAAACCATTCATTTTTGCTACAAATATATTCATTATTTGTAACATATCTTTTATTAACTCTTCTTCTGGTT
>Ga0247841_10002484_pt1 | contig 36710 bp, 41 predicted proteins | sample LaCruzMarch2015__2_FD_192410 | JGI IMG/M metagenome (GOLD analysis project Ga0247841, IMG submission 192410) | Freshwater microbial communities from meromictic Lake La Cruz, Castile-La Mancha, Spain - LaCruzMarch2015_18m | ecosystem: Environmental > Aquatic > Freshwater > Lake | place: Spain... | reverse complement strand
TCCCACCCTGCTGGAGGGGGTGCGGGGCTGGGGGCTGCTGCAAGGCCTGGTGCTGCGCGAAGAGGCCCCAAGCGCTCCGGACATCGTCAAGGCGGCCATGGAGCAGGGGCTGCTGCTGGTGCCCGCTGGCCCAAGGGTGGTGCGCTTCGTGCCCCCGCTGGTGATCCAGCCCCGCCACCTGCGCCTGGCCGTCGACCGCCTCGAGCGCGCCCTAATCAGCCTTGGGAATTGAGCCGGATAATTTCGCCGACCTGATCGAGCCCTTCAGCCGCCGCGGCGTCGACCTGGGACTCGATCGCCTGCAGGCCGCCTTGGCCGAGCTCGGCAACCCCGAGCGCCGCTTTGCCGCCGTGCAGGTGGCGGGCACCAACGGCAAGGGCTCGATCTGCACCCTGGTGCACCAGGCCCTGCTGGCCGCCGGCATCCGCGCCGGCCTCTACACCTCGCCGCACCTGGTGAGCTGGACCGAGCGCATCCGGCTTGGCCATGACCCGATCGCCGCGCCATGCCTGCGCCGCCACCTGGAGATCGCCGCGCCGATCGCCCAACGCCACCAGCTAACGCCCTTTGAACTGGTCACCGCCGCGGCCTTCCTGGCCTTCGCGGCAGCGGATCTGGAGCTGGTGGTGCTGGAGGTGGGACTGGGGGGCCGGCTCGACGCCACCACCTGCCATCCCCACCGGCCCGTGATCGGCTTTGCCTCGGTGGGGCTCGACCACGCTGAGTTCCTCGGGCCGGATCCAGCCACGATTGCCGCCGAAAAAGCCGGCGTGCTCCAGCCGGGGGCCGTGGCAATTAGCGCTCCCCAGAGCCCGGAGGTGGCGGCGGTGCTGAGCGATAGCGCCGCCGCAGTGGGAGCCGAACTGCGCTGGGTGGAGCCGCTGGATCTCAACCAGTGGAACCTGGGGCTTTCAGGAGCAGTGCAGGCCGCCAATGGCGCCGTCGCCCTGGGCCTGCTGCGGGCATTAAAGGAGCGGGGCTGGCCGGTCAACGACCCAGCCATACGCCGCGGTTTCGCAGCAGCCCGCTGGCCAGGCCGACTACAACAACTGAGCTGGCACGGCCTACCCCTACTGCTCGATGGCGCCCACAACCTGCCGGCCGCCCTCGCCCTACGCGCCGAACTCGACGCCCATCCCGAGCGCCACGGCCTGGCCTCCGGCCCGCGCTACTGGCTGCTTGGCATGCTGGCAAATAAGCAGGGGCCGGAGATAGTCGCGGCCCTGCTCGCCCCAGGCGACCGGGCCTGGATCGTGCCGGTGCCGGGGCACGCCTGCTGGAGCCTTGAAGCCCTTACCGCCGCCAGTCCCAGACTCGCTAGCCAGCTGCACAGCGCCCCCAGCCTCGAGGCCGGCCTGGCCCAAGCGGGAAGTGGTTTGCAGCGCGTGGTAGTTGCTGGCTCTCTCTACCTAGTCGGCCGGGCAGCCACATCAGAGCAGGCCCCAGTTGCAAGCCCAGGGACATCTGACTTTGATTAATCAGGTTTTTGCTTGTTAGCTTAGCTAAGGCTAAGTCAAGTCATAAAACACGCGCCTACTCCTCCCCTTCTGCCACCCCACACCATCCAGGCCAGAGTGAGGTCCCGCGGCGAATCCCCATGGCTCCCTTCTTCGAGCTCCTCTCAGTGGCCCAGTCAATAGCCAAATCAGTAGCGAAATCAGTGGCGAAATCAGGAGCTAACTCAATAGGGAAATCAGTAGCCCTTTCCCTAGCCCTGGGGATGCTGCTGGTGCTGACTCCACTGCTTTCTCCACTGCCGGCAGCGGCCGACTTCTCCGGGGTGGACTACACGCTCACCAACCAAAACGAGCAGGATTTCAGCGGCCAGGATCTAGCCAATACCTCCTTCGCTGGGGCCACCGGACGGCACGCCAACTTCAGCGGCGCCGATCTGCACGGGGCGATCCTCACCCAGGCGGCCTTCCCCAATGCCAATTTCGCCGGCGCCGATCTCAGCGGCACCCTGATGGACAAGGTGGACCTCTCCGGAGCAGATCTCAGCGGAGCCATTCTCACCGGGGCAATCGCTTCAGGCAGCAGCTTCCGCGGCGCCAACGTCAACGATGCCGACTTCAGCGACGCCCTGATCGACCGAGTAGACCAGCGCTCCCTCTGCCGCGATGCCGAAGGCACCAACCCGATCACCGGCGCCGACACCCGCCTCAGCCTGGGCTGTTAAGCCAGCCGCGCAATTTGCCGGGGTTGAGCAGGCCGGCCGGGTCGTAGGCGGCCTTTGCTGCCACCTGGTCGGCATCGATCACACCCAAGCCGCCATCTTCGACGCTGATCACGTGGGGGTTAAACAACACGGCACCGCAGCGGCGGCAATCGTCTAGCAGCTGCTGCAGGGCCTCCTCGCCGCGCCAGCGCAGCAGCGGCAGGGCCGCCAGCCGGGCCGCACCCTGCTGCCTCACGGCCTCAAGGTGCCAAAGCAGGTCGTCGCCCCATTGCTGCCGCAGGCGCTCCAGACAGGGGGCCTCCGGCTGGGGCAGCAGCATCTGCAGGTAGGTCCAATCCGGATGCTGGGCGCGCCAATGCAGGGTGGTGTGGTTCCAGCTGAGCTCCCGCAGCGGCAGCCCCCGGCTCTGGCCCTGGGGAGCATGCCAGCGCAGCGCTCCGCCCCGGGCCGCCAGCCAGCTCGGCAACACCTCCAGGGCTGCGGGGGCGGCCAGCAACAACAGGCGCTGCTCACCAGGCTCGGGCGCCGGACAGCCCGACGGCCAGGGGAGCTGGCTAACCAGCGGCGCCTCCAGCACGGTGATGGCATTGAGTTCAAAGGCCGTGCTTGTAAGGGCCTGGGCCGCCGCCAGAGCCTGCCCCCACTGCTCGAAACCCACCACCAGCTGCTGCCAAACCACGGCCTCGCTGGTGGGCAGCCGCAGGGCCGTGATGATGCCATTGGTGCCGTAGGCGTGGTTGAGCGGGGCGCTGGCGGCGGCATCGAGCGGCAGCAGCCGCGGCTCGGGCTCGAGGGTTACCACCTCCAGACCCAGCAGGTTGCCGGGATCGCGAAGAAAACCCCAGCGCAGGGAGCCGATGCCGCCGGAGCCACCGGCGATAAAACCACCGATGCTGGCGCTGCGCACCGTGCTGGGCACCAGCCGCAGGGCCCGGCCTCGGGGGGCCAACTGCTTCTCGATCGCCCCCATCAAGGCGCCTGCCTCCACCTCGAGCATGCCGGTGGCTTCATCCAGCTGGCGCAGCTGATTGAGGCCGCTGAGATCCAGCACCAGGCCGCCTTGCAGCGGCACGCACTGGCCATAGTTGCCCGTGCCGGCACCCCGCACCGTCAAGGGCACGCCCTGGCGAGCACAGGCTCCTGCCACCAGCAGCACCTGCTCCACCGTGGTGGCTCCGGCCACCAGCTGGGCGCGGCAGCCCTGCAGCAGGGGCACCAGCACCGGCGAGTAGTCGTAGTAGTCGCGGGAGAGCCGCTCCAGCTCCAGCGGCGACTCGGCCCCGAGCAGCGGCAGGGCCGAATCCAACCGGCGCAGCTCAGCTGCCAGGGCAGTGATCTGGTCCTCAGGGCAACGCTCAGCCATGGGGTGGCAAAAGGGGTGAAGGCTTCTCAGCTTCGGGCGGCGGCAGCCAGACGCCTTGACGCAATACCCGCCGCTGGGGCGGCCGGGCCAGCAGCTCCCCCCAGCTACCAGCCCCAAGCAGCACTAAATCGGCTGGGGCCCCAAGCCGCACCACCCCATCCCAGGCCAGCTCCAGCACCGCTGCGGCGGCGGTGCTGAAGGGGGCCAGGCCCAGCCGCTGCCAGGGCATCAATTGGCAGAGCGGCGCCGACCAGCGCAGCAGCTCAATGGGATCGAAATCACCACCTGGATACCAGGGGTCTTGCACGTTGTCGCCGCCGATAGCCAGCCTCACGCCCGCCTGCTGCAGGCTGCGGATCGGCGCCAGGGGCCGCCGCCAGGGGGTGCGCCCGGGCCGGCGCCCCAGCAGCCAAAAATTGGTGGTAGGCAGGGCTACCACGGCGATGTTGGCGGCGGCCAGCCGATCCGCCAGCCGGTCGCAGTTGCGTTGCGGCAACAGGGCCATGCTGCTGGCGTGGCTGCAGGTGATCGCCACGGCGCGGCGCTGCTCCAACACCAACTGGGCCACCATCGCCACCCCCTCGCCAGGGCAGGAATCGGCCTCATCAACGTGCAGATCCACGCCGCAACCATGGCGCTCGGCCAGGTCAAGCAGGGCCAGCAGGGCCTCGCGGTCGGCGCTGCGGCGAGCGGCACCCTGGCCATAGGGCGGCCCGATCACCCCACCCAGCAGCCCCTGGCCAGCGGCCACCCGCCGGGCCAGGGACTGCCCCTCCGCCGTGAGCCAATGGCCCATTGGTGCCAGGGCCACCAGCTGCAGCTCCAGCCGCTCGCGCCAGCGCTCACGGGCCGCCAACAGGGCTTCCCAGCTGGGTTCGGCCCCAGCCCCAACGCTATCGATATGGCTGCGGATCGCCCGCACGCCGTTGCGCCAGGCCCGCTCCAAGGCCCGCTCAGCCCGCTCAGCCACCTGCTCAACGCTGCGCTGAGCGTATTCGCGTTGGTTAGCAGCTAAGGCCGCCGCCATGGTGCCCTCCCGGTTGGGAAAGGCGGCGGCGCTGAAAGCCTTATCCAAGTGGGCATGGGGCTCAATCAGGGGAGTTAGGGCCAGGGGCAGGCTGGCCGCCACCGCCTGGGCGGGCAGGGGCGAAATGGCCGTGATCCGTCCCGCCTCGAAAGCGATGCTCAGGGACACCAGCCCATACGCATCGGCGCGAAACCCTGCTCCACCCAGGCGCGGATCCAGCAGCCCCCGGGGCAGGCGCAGCTCCACTAGGGGCTCTCGGGACGGTCGGTGGCAGCGCTGATCAACACAAATTGACCGGCTACGCCCACCACGGTGGAGCGAAAGCGCGGCACCTGCCAGCGCAGCAGCGATTGGCCGCCCAGCTCACTTTCGAAAACACTCAACAGGCCGTAGTTGCGGCGGCGGGTGTGGCTGAGCACCACGGCCGCCAAGGCCGCTCGCTGGGCCTGAACAAGCCCCACACAGTTGTTGATCGCCATCCGCAACAGCACCGGCACGCCGCCATCGCCGCAGAGCTCCTTGCTGATCTCTTCCACTAGGCGATCACTGGCGTAGGCGCGGAAATCGGCAGGGGATGGATTGGTGAGGGCAAGCCCGCCAGCGGCTAGGCCGAGCATGATCAAGCCAGGCGCCCATGCAAAGCGGGCCGGGGTGTCCGAACGGCAGACCAAACGGTGCAAAGTTGCAGGCAATCAAGGTTGGCACCCTTTGCTCGCCACGGCAGGCGCCTTGCCCCAACCCTCAACGTCCTGTCTAATGCGAGCCCAGGGGCAAGGGCATGGACCAGAAGCTCATTGGCACGGCCTTTCTGGCTGCCCTGGCAGCAGCCCTGCTCGACGCCGACTCAGCAGCATTTCTACGCGACCTAGTCGGGCCCTGGCTGCGCTCGCCGCTGCTGGTGCCAATGGCCGGGGTGCTGCCCGAACTGCAAACAGGCGCCGGGATTCTCTGCCTGGTAGCAATTCCGATCCTGTGGCTGAGGCCGCGGTAGCAGGGCTGAAGCAGGTCGCCGCAACGGGTGAGAAGCCTTGACAGGCCACGACTTGCTACATTCCAAGGGCGCGGCGGGCGTCGCCAAGCGGTTAAGGCAGCGGCTTGTGGTGCCGCCATCCGGGGGTTCGAATCCCCTCGCTCGCCCTTGATTCCCTAGCCGTCCCCACCACTTTTGGGGCGGCTTTTTTGTGACTACTGCAGCGCCTGCAGCAAAACCCCAGCCCCATGCCGCACCGGATCGGCGCAAGGCAAGCCGAGCTCGGCCGCGGTGGCGGCAACAGCAAGCTGAGCTGCGGCGGCATCCAATCGGGCGGTGTTGAGCGCCACGGCCCGCACCCGCGGCCGCAGGCCATCGGGACGCCCCAAGGCCGCCAGGGCCTCCAGCGCCGCGATCAACTCGGCCAGGGGCGGGATCGCCACCGGTACCTCCCCTGGCCGGGTGCGCACGTGGCTCTGGCCAGCGCGGTGCACCAGCAGCAGTTCGGTGGGCTGGCTGCCGCGCAGCAGGGGCAAGGTGGCGCTGGAGCCCGGATGGCAAAGCGACCCCTGGCCCTCCACCAGCAGCAACGCCTGCGGCCCGGCCCCAACGGCGGCGGCCAGCACGGCCGCCTCCACGGCACCGGCGGCGTAATCAATCCGCACGGCATCGAGGGCCACGCCCTGGCCGCTGATCAAGATGCCCGCCTGACCCGTGCCCACAAAGCGGGCGTCAAGGCCGCAGCGCCTGGCCTCAGCCTGCAACTCCAAGCAGGCGCTCATCTTGCCCACGGCCATATCCGAACCCACGGCCAGCACCCGGCGGCAGGGCAGGGCAGCAGCTCGCGCGGCGGCCACCTCCAAGCCAGCCGGCTCCTGGCGCAGATCCCAGATCCACTGGCCGGCTCGGCGGCAGGCGGCAGCCAGCTCGGGATCATCGCCAAGGCGGCTGTGCAGGCCACTGGCCAGGTTCAGCCCCGCCTCCAGCGCCGCCAGCAGATCGGCCCGCATCGCTTGTGGCAGACGGCCACCGGAGGGAGCCAGCCCCACCACCGCCACCTCGGGCCCGTAGGCCAGGGCCGCCGCCATATCAGCCACCACCGGCACAGCCCGCTCAATGCCGCTCACCTGCTGCAGGTCGGATCCAGCGAAAGCCGGATCGATCACCGCCACGATTGGCCCACTGCGATAGCGCAACATCGCCAAACCGGTCTTGCCGCTGAGGTCGTCGAGGCCGCCGTGGAGCAGCAGCACGACCGGAGCGCTTGGGCTCAACATGACGCCTGCCCCATGGAGATACCCAGATTGATGCCAAGGCCGGGGCCCGCTGGCGGAATCAGCACGTCTCCCTCCAGGGTCAATCCGGTGAAGGGGTCGTCCACCAGGTTGAGATGGCTATCGAGATCGGGCCAGGTCACTAGGGGCAGCAGCTGGGCTGCCGCGCCATTGAGCAGGGCGCCATCCGAGTAGCACCCCACCATCACCCCTAAACCCAGGCGGCGAGCCGTCTGGGCCAGCAGCAGGGCTTCGCTGAGGCCACCGCTCTTGAGCAACTTGATGTTGATGCCATCTACGTGGGGGGCCAGCCGCAGCAGATCGGCCAGCTGCCAGCAGCTCTCATCGGCCACCAGGGGCAGGGGAGATTCGCCATGCAAGGCCGCAAAACCAGCGCTGTCAGCCTCCGGATCCAGCAGGGGCGCCAGGGGCTGCTCCAGCAGCACCACGCCGGCCCGCTCCAGGGGCTCGAGCATGGCCCGGGCTGTGGCCAGATCCCAGCCGCCGTTGGCATCCACCTGCAGCTCGCAGGCGCTGCCGGTCTGCTGGCGCCGCTGCTCGAGGACGGTAGCCACCCCTTCCAGCAGGGGCAGGTCGTGGGCGATGCCAGCGGGACTGCCCAGCTTGAGCTTGATGCGGGTGGCAGGCAACTGCAGCCACCAGCGCTCAAGCCGCGCCAGGACAGCCTCGGGCGTACCTAAGCCAAGGGTGACGCTGGTGGCGACACAGGCGCCTGGATCCAGGCCCCAGAGCCGGTGCAGGGGCTGGTTCAACCTTTTGCCCCACCAGTCGTGCAGGGCCAGATCCAAGCCGCAACGGGCCGGGGGGCTCAGGGCGGCCAGCAGGGGCTCCAGGGCCTGCAGGGGCTCCGGCGCCAGGGCGGCCAGCTGGGGGGCAACCGCCTCCAGCTCCGCAGCAACGGCATCGGTGTCGTAATGGCGGTGGCCGGTATCGAAGCCGCCGGTCTCGCCTATGCCCGTGAGCCCGTCGTGCTCAAGGCTCACCAGCAGGTGCTCCGCCGTAGCCGTCGTGCCGCGGCTGATGGCCAGGGGCACGGCCTTGGTGAGCTGAAAGCGTTGCAGGCTCAGGCGCATGGCTTCCGCGGCCTTTCCTGGAATGAGCCTCCAAGCTGGCATGGACCAAAGGTTGCCTGTGAACAAGCCCCTGGGGCCAACACAGCCCAGGATCACCATTAGCAATTTGCAATCACGGGTATCACAAAGGCACCGAGCTCAAGCGCACCGATCCGCTCGTCCCTGATCCAACAACTGCTTGAGCAGCAGCTGGAAGACCTGCGCTACTGCCGTGAGGGCGCGGTGGCTGACTACATCCCCGAGCTGGCCAAAGCGAATCCAGAGGATTTTGGAATCGTTCTGGCAACGGCCGATGGCAGGGTTTATGCCGTGGGGGACTGGGAGAAGACCTTCACGATCCAGTCGATCTCCAAGCCCTTTATGTATGGACTGGCGCTGAGCCTGCTCTCCCCGTCGTTCATGGAGAAAAAGGTGGGGGTGGAGCCCTCGGGCGATGCGTTCAACGCCATCAGCCTGGATCCACGCACCGGCATTCCCCGCAACCCGATGATCAATGCCGGCGCCATCGCCACGGCAGCCCAGGTGTGGCGCCACGATCCAGGCCGGGCCGAGGCCCTCACCCTGGAGTTCTTTTCTACCCTGGCCGGTCGTCCCCTGGCGGTGAATGATTCGGTCTATGAGTCCGAACGGGCCAGCGGACATCGCAACCGGGCGATCAGCCACCTGCTGCGCAACGCTGCAGTGATCGAGGAGGAGCCAGAGCCGGGCCTCGATCTCTATTTCCGCCAGTGTTCGATCGGGGTGACCTGCCGGGACCTTGCCGTGATGGCCGCCACCCTCGCCTGCCAAGGGCGCAACCCGCTCACCCAGGACGTACCCCTCAATCCGGCCATCACCACCCGCATGCTCGCCGTCATGGGCAGCTGTGGGATGTACGACTACGCCGGGCAGTGGTTGTACGACGTGGGGATGCCGGCCAAGAGCGGAGTCGGCGGCGGGGTGCTTGCGGTGGTGCCGGGCCGGCTCGGCATCGCGGTTTACTCGCCAAGGCTCGATGCCTTCGGCAACAGCGTGCGAGGCATCGCCACCTGCCGGCGTTTATCCCAGGCCCTGGAGCTCCACCTCTTTGACCAAACGCCCCTGCAGCAGTCGCCGGTGCGCAGCACCTACAAGGGCACGGAGCGGCGCTCCCGTCGCTGGCGCAGCGAAGCTGAAGCCGCCGTGCTCGATCCCCTGAGATCGCAAATCAAGGTGCTTCATGCCCAAGGGGTGCTGGATTTCGCCGCGCTGGAAAACGTTCTCGGAAGCATCGAGCAGGCAGCAACCGATGGCGCCGTGATCATTCTTGATCTCGGTCAGGTCAGCGAACTACCGGCCGCCAGCAAAGCTTTGCTACAGCGTCAGGCAGAGCTCCTGCAGGCGGCGGGCAAGCAGCTTCTGCTCTGCCGCAGCAGCCATCTGGAACTACCAGCGGCCCTAAGTCGTAAAAAATTCACTTACACCAGCCTGGATCTGGCCCTGGAAGCCGCCGAAGACCTGCTGCTTGAGATCAGTTGCGGTGAAGGCAGTGGCGGTGAAGGGAGTGTCAATGAAGGCAGTGCCGCCCTGGCGGCCCCGGCGAAGGGAACACCAACTGATGTCGGCCTGCTTGGGCTGCTGGCACCGCTCGCAGCCGATCTGCGCGAGGCGATCACGGAGCGGCTTGAGCTCCGCCACTATGCGGCCGGCACGCTGGTGATGGCGCGTCAACAGGACAGCGATCAGCTGTTCCTGGTGGCCTCCGGTCGGTTCAGCATCTTCTTGCCGATACCGCAGCCGGGAGCTCCGTCAAGGCTGGCCCGGATGGCCACGTTTTCCGAGGGAATGGTGTTTGGCGATGCTGCCTTCTTCAGCGGGGAGCTCCGGATGGCCGATGTGGTGGCCGATACCGATGGCAGCTGTTGGCTCCTGCAGCGCAGCGCCTTCGAGGAGCTCCAGCAGGACAATCCCGCCGCAGCGATCGCCCTGCTCACCCAGCTAGCCATTGATCTGGGAGGCAAGGTGGCCCTTTGCGGACAGCAGCTAACCCTTGTGGAAGATCTCTGAGTTGGTCCAGCGATATCGGAAACTGGATTGATGACGGCGACACAGGCGCAGCGCAGCTACTGGATCACCACCTTTGGCTGCCAGATGAACAAGGCGGATTCCGAGCGCATGGCCGGGATCCTGGAAGCCATGGGCTACCGGGCCGGCACGGACGAGCACAGCGCCGATTTGGTGCTTTACAACACCTGCACAATCCGCGATAGCGCCGAGCAGAAGGTTTACAGCTACTTAGGCCGCCAGGCCCAACGCAAGCGAATCAACCCCAACCTCACCCTGGTGGTAGCGGGCTGCGTAGCCCAGCAGGAGGGCGAATCTTTGCTGCGGCGAGTGCCCGAGCTGGATCTGGTGATGGGCCCCCAGCACGCCAACCGGCTGGACACCTTGCTGGCCCAGGTGGAGCAGGGTCAGCAGGTGCTGGCCACCGGTGAGCAGCACATCCTTGAAGACATAACCACCGCTCGCCGCGACAGCCAGATATGCGGCTGGGTGAATGTGATCTACGGCTGCAATGAGCGCTGCACCTACTGCGTGGTGCCCTCGGTGCGCGGCCAGGAGCAGTCGCGGCTGCCCGAAGCGATCAAGCTGGAAATGCAGGGCCTGGCGGCACGCGGCTTCAAGGAGATCACCCTGCTGGGCCAAAACATCGATGCCTACGGCCGCGACCTGCCCGGCATCACCCCCGAAGGCCGCCGCGCCCACACCCTCACCGACCTGCTCCATCACGTCCACGACGTGGCCGGAATTGAGCGGATCCGCTTTGCCACCAGCCACCCGCGCTACTTCACCGAGCGGCTGATCGATGCCTGCGCCGACCTACCCAAGGTGTGCGAGCACTTCCATGTGCCCTTCCAGAGCGGCGACGATGACGTGCTCAAAGCCATGGCCCGCGGCTACACGGTGGATCGCTACCGCCGCATCGTTGAGCGCATCCGTGAGCGCATGCCCGATGCCTCGATCAGTGCAGATGCGATCGTGGCTTTCCCCGGCGAAAGCGACGCCCAATACCGCCGCACCCTTGCCCTGATTGAGGAGATCGGCTTCGACCTGGTGAATACCGCCGCCTACTCGCAGCGGCCTAACACCCCAGCAGCCGACTGGCCAAACCAGCTCAGCGAGGCGGTGAAGGTGGAACGCCTGCAGGAGCTCAACGCCCTGGTGGAGCGCACTGCCCAGCAGCGCAGCAACCGCTACGCCGGCCGCTGTGAGGAGATCCTGGTGGAAAGCAGCAATCCCAAAAACTCCAATCAGGTGATGGGCCGCACCCGCACCAACCGGCTCACCTTTTTCCCCGGCCAAAACGCCGATGGCAGCCCGATCAAACCGGGCGACCTAGTAACGGTGCAAATCGAAGAGGTGCGCGCCTTCTCCTTGAGCGGCAAACTGGCCTGAGTTTTGGGCCCCCTGGGTCCCATACCGGCTGGCATGACTCCCACCCCCATCGCAGTTGGTCTGATCTTTGGGGGAGCCTCCGGCGAACACGCCGTCTCAATCCGTTCCGCCGCCACGGTGGCGGCGGCCGTGCGGGATGGCGAAAACGCGTCGAGCTACGCGCTGCATTGCTTCTACATCGACCCCGAAGGGCGCTGGTGGGGAGCTGAGTTGGCCGATGCTGTGTTGCGCCAGGGCAGCCCGGCCCGGCTCGAGCAACTGCCCCAACCGCTGCCGCCGCCTGGATTCCGGGGCTTACCTGCCGGCGCCCTGGAGATCGATGTGTGGCTGCCGGTGCTGCACGGCCCCAACGGCGAAGACGGCACGATCCAGGGCCTGTTCACCCTGATGCAGGTTCCCTATGTGGGTTCGGGCGTGCTGGGCTCGGCGGTGGGCATGGATAAGCAAGCGATGAAGGCCGCCTTCGCCGCCGCCGGCCTGCCCCAGGTGCCCTATGCCTGCGTGTCAGCGAGCGCAGCAACCCAAAACGACGACGCCCTGCTCGACCAGCTGGAGAGCCAGCTCGGCTACCCCTGCTTCGTGAAACCAGCCAACCTCGGCTCTTCGGTGGGCATCAGCAAGGCCACTGATCGGGCCAGCCTGCAGGCCGGTCTGAAGCTTGCCGCCGCCCTTGATCCGCGGCTGGTGGTGGAGCAGGGGGTGACGGCCCGCGAGCTGGAATGCGCGGTGCGGGGCGGCGGCCACCAGCCCCTGCAGGCCTCGGTGCTGGGCGAAATCTGCTTTGAAGCCGATTGGTACGACTACGAAACTAAATACAGCGAGGGCAAAAGCCACACCGTGATCCCGGCGCTGGTGCCAGAGGCGGTGGCTGAACGCTGCCGGGCCATGGCGATCGAGGCCTGTGAGGCCGTTGGTGCCATGGGGCTTTCGCGGGTTGACTTCTTCTTCTGCGAAGCCAGTGGCGAACTGTGGCTCAACGAGATCAACACCCTGCCGGGCTTTACCAGCCAGAGCATGTACCCGATGCTCTGGGCCGCCACGGGTGTGGCCCTGCCCACCTTGGTGCGCGAATTGATCGAAGGGGCCCGACAATGGCATCTTCAGGTATCTAGTGGAGGCCCTTCGACATGAGTCACGGCCTGCTTTGGCTGCCACTGCTTTTAGTGTTCGTACTGCTCACCGCCCTGGGCTGGCTCGAGCGGCGGCGGCAGCGCTTGTTTCGCGAATGGGCCGAGGGCTCCGAGCTGGCCAAACTCGACAGCTGCGGCGGCGCCCGGCTGGTGGATGGCCTGCTGACTTGGTGCTCCTTCGAAGCCGGTCAACTCAAACAAGATGACTTTTTTGTGATTAAGCAGCTCGAATTGGTTGAGCTGCTTTCGCTGGGTTCGGGCGAGGCGCCCCTCACCGAAGAGAGCCATGGGGCTTGCCGACTGCGCTTAGTGGGTGGTGGCGAACAAAAAGACCTGCCCTTCGCCGATTCAGAGCGGGCCCGGCGCTGGATCGATGAGCTGATGTCGCGCTCGCGCTGCGATTTGTGAGCCAGGAGTGGAGCCTGTTGCGGTGAGTGCCACCCCTCTCCAACCTGGATCGGAGCGGCGGCGCCAACTGCGCCAGCAGCGGCGCCAAGAGCGCCTGCGTAATCTTTGGCGTTTCCTTGTGCTGCTAGCCCTCGCCGGCGGCCTGGGCTACGGCCTGCTGCGTCAGGGCTGGGTACTAACCGGCCCCGACCAGGTGGAGGTGGTGGGCAGCCAGCAGGTGGGAAGCGACCAGGTGGTGCAAGCCGTCCGCCTGACTTTTCCCCAACCCCTGCTGGGCTTGCACCCCAAACGCATCGCCGATGTGCTGGCCGGTGCCCTGCCGGTGGAACAGGTGCGGGTGAGTCGGCTGATGGCACCGCCGCGGCTACGGGTTGAACTGGTCGACCGCCAGGCGGTAGCCAGGGCCCAGCGACGCACCGCCAAGGGAAGCGAGCAGGGCTATGTCGATCGATTCGGCCACTGGATGAGCATTGGCCAGGGCCAGGGGGCCGCAGCCAAAGCCAGTTCCGGCTTACTGGTGCTGGGTTGGCAGGCCCGCTACCGCCCGGCCCTCGCCCTGGTACTCGAACAACGGGGGCGGCTTGGTGGCGATATCAGCCAGATCCGCTTTGAACCAGACAGCAGCCTGTGGCTGCAGAGCAAGCGGCTCGGCAAGGTGCGCCTCGGGCCGGCTGATGCCCAATTGGGGCGGCGCCTTGAAGTGCTCCGTCACCTGCAACAGGAACTGCCGGCAAAGGTGAAGGGCCGCCAGCTGCAATCCATCGATCTCAGCGATCCAGAACAACCCGAGCTGGGCCTACCCGCCACCCCTGGCCAGGCTGCCGCCACCAGGGAGCCGTAAGAAATCCAGCAGAGACATGCCAGGAAACCCGCAAAGGTGAGACACTCTCCTAATCCAAGAAAGGAAACGCCGACATAATGCAGTCGCCGATTGTTCGCACCGCCACCCCAGATGCCGCTATGACCCAAAGCTCTTCCCAGTCAAACGGTGTCCAAGCCTCAAACGATCCGTCCTTTGGCGGCGTTTCAGGCGAGATTGTGCCGAGCCAGTCGGCACGCATCGAAGTGATCGGGGTCGGCGGTGGCGGCAGCAATGCGGTGAACCGGATGATTGCCTCCGACCTCCAGGGTGTGGGCTACCGGGTGCTGAACACCGACGCCCAGGCGCTGCTGCAGTCGGCATCGCAGAAGCGCATCCAGCTCGGACAAAAACTGACTCGCGGCCTAGGTGCCGGCGGTAATCCGGTAATCGGCCAAAAGGCTGCGGAAGAGTCCCGGGCCGAACTGCAGGAATCACTGCAGGGTGCCGACCTTGTTTTCATCGCCGCTGGCATGGGTGGCGGCACCGGCACCGGCGCAGCACCAATCCTTGCCGAGGTCGCCAAGGAAGTTGGCGCCCTCACCGTAGGCATCGTCACCAAGCCCTTCGGTTTTGAAGGTCGCAAGCGGCTGCGTCAGGCCGAAGAGGGCATTGCCCGGCTGGCCGAGAGCGTGGACACCTTGATCGTGATCCCCAACGATCGCCTGCGCGATGCCATTGCCGGAGCCCCCCTCCAAGAGGCCTTCCGCGCCGCCGATGACGTGTTGCGGATGGGCGTTAAGGGCATCAGCGACATCATCACCCGGCCTGGCTTGGTGAACGTCGACTTCGCCGACGTGCGCTCGGTGATGGCTGGCGCCGGCACCGCCCTGCTTGGCATCGGGGTGGGCTCCGGCCGCTCCCGCGCTCTTGAGGCGGCTCAGGCGGCGATGAGCAGCCCCCTGCTGGAATCGGCCCGCATCGACGGTGCCAAGGGTTGTGTGATCAATATCAGCGGCGGCAAAGACATGACCCTCGAGGACATGACCACCGCCTCTGAAGTGATCTACGAGGTTGTCGATCCTGACGCCAACATCATTGTGGGTGCCGTGGTGGATGAACGCCTCGAGGGCGAAATCCACGTGACCGTGATCGCTACCGGCTTCGAGAGCGGCGCCCCTTACCGCACCGAGCGCACCGTGGTCAGCTTTGCCGGAACTCCCCTGTTCAACAGCACCCAGGAGGAACGGGGCGCCAAAATCCCGCCATTCCTGCTCAACCGCCAGACCCAGGAAAGCTAGTCAGCGGTTTGTGATTGGGGTGACCCGGATTCCACGCCTGCCCTGAGCATCCCGTGTGGCTGCTCCCTTCCGGTCCTGACCAGATTTGGGCGTCAGAGCCGCATGGGTCCGAGTCGATTAGATGTTAGCAATGGCATCACTCGCACCGAAGCCCGTGCCCCTGCGCCCCGCTGATCTGGCGAGCCGCAAGCAGGCGGGCCTGCCGATCACGATGCTTACGGCCTGGGATGCCCTTTCTGGCGCTCTGGTGGCCGAGGCGGGCGCTGATGCGGTGCTGGTAGGGGATTCCCTGGCGATGACCGTGCTGGGCCACGCCACCACGCTGCCAGTGACCCTCGAGGAGATGCTGCACCACACCCGGGCCACGGCCCGCGGCCTAGCCAGCAGCTGCGGCCCTGGGCAGATGCCCCTGCTTATTTGCGATCTGCCCTTCCTCAGCTATCAGTGCAACCCAGATGACGCAGTAGCTGCCGCCGGCCGGGTGCTCAAGGAGACCCCCGCCGCAGCTGTGAAACTTGAAGGCGCCGAGCCTGAGACCCTGACCTTGATCGACCGGTTGGTGCGCAGCGGCATACCGGTGATGGGCCACATCGGCCTGATCCCCCAGTCGGTGCATCGGCTGGGCTACCGCCGCCAGGGCAACGATGAGGTCAGCCGCGAGCGGCTGCGGCGCCAAGGCCTGGCCCTGCAGGCAGCGGGTTGCTTCGCCCTGGTGCTTGAACACGTGCCCGCCGATTTGGGCGCCTTGCTGCAACAGGAATTGGATCTACCGGTGATAGGCATCGGCGCCGGCGAGGGCTGTGATGGCCAGGTTCGGGTCACGGCAGACCTGCTAGGGCTCACCAGCCGCCAGCCCCCCTTCAGCCCGCCGCTGTTGCAGGGTCGTGCCCTGGGGGTGGCAGCGCTGCAGGGCTGGATCGCCAGCCAGCGTCACCCTGCCCAAGCAACTACTCCTGCTCCTGCCACCAAGCCAGTAGCTCCCGCAGCACCCCATTGCTGAGGGCCAGGCCAGCTGGATCGCTGAGTCGCCAGCGGGGCCCCTCAATCCGCAGCAGCCCCTCACCGATCCAGGACTCCAAGTGGCTGTGCAAGGCCACAAGCGCCGCTGGCCCCAGCCCCGCCTGGGCCAGCAGCGCGGGCATGGACACCCCCTCGCGGCGGCGCAACCCCACCAGCAAGCGCTCATCTAGCGGCATTCCTGGGCAAGCCTCACCAGCGCTAGCGGGCGGCGAGCCCGGCTGGGCCAACCAGTCGGCGTAGGCCTCGCGGGTGCGCGGCCGGGCCAGGCGCTCACCCCAGGGCGCCGCGGTGGCTCCCATCCCAAAGCCCCACCAGCCGGCGCCGCTCCAGTAGACGCGGTTGTGGCGGGAGGCGTGGCCGGGGAGGGCGTAGTTGGAGATCTCGTAGTGGCCGTAGCCAGCGGCGCTGAGCTCGGCCCAGGTGAGCTCCATCAAGTCGGCGCCTAGGTCGGCATCGGGGAGCTGCAGCTGGCCGCGATCGTGGCGCTGGGCAAACACGGTGCCGGGCTCCAGGGTGAGGTCGTAGACGGAAAGGTGGGGCGGTGCCAGAGCAATGGCTTGCCGCAGTTGGCGGCGCCAATGGCCCAGGTCCTGACCCGGCAGACCCTGGATCAGATCCAGGCTCCAGCTGCTGAGGGCCCCGCCGCCCAGGGCTTGGGCCAGCCAGCCGGCGGCCTCCAGCAGGTCCGCGCCGCGGTGGCGGCGACCCAGCCCGGCGAGCACGGCATCGTCAAAGCTCTGGCCGCCCAAGCTCACCCGGTTTACCCCGGCCTGCAGATAGCCAGCCAGGCGATCCTGGTCAAAACTGGCTGGATCAAGCTCCAGGCTGATCTCAGCTCCAGGAGCCAGGCCAAACCGGCAGCTCAGTGCCGCCAGCAGGGACTCCAGCTGGGGGGGCGTCAGCAGTGAGGGCGTACCGCCACCGAAATACACCGTGGCAAGCGGGGGGCCGGGGGGCGAGGCGGCAATCTCCTGCAGCAACAGGCTGAGGTAGGCCGCAATCGAGGCCGACCCCGGCGCCGGCGCTTCGCCGCCGGCAAGGTCGCCCAGGGGCACCACCGGAAAGTCGCAATAAAAGCAACGCCGGTGACAAAAGGGGATGTGCAAATAGGCACTGCGCGGCGGCCAGAGCAGGGCGGCTGCCGGGCCTGGAGCTGGGGCTGGGACTGGAACTGGATGGGGAAATTGAGCAGTCACAACGACAGGTGCGGAAACCCCTTCAGGCCAAAGGCACCTAAATCAGGCATGCTGCACCCCAGATCAGTTGGGTAGCCACGCACGACGGGAATGGTGGACTCCCTCATCCTGATCCTGTTTGTGATCTCTGGCGCCGCCGCCGGCTGGCTGGGGGTAGACCTGCTGCCCGAGCAGCTGCTGCTGCAGGTGGACAAACCAGAAGAGCTGCGCACCGTGCTGGGCGGCTTCGGTGCCTTCTTTGGGGTGATCGCTGGAGTTTTCTTCCAGCAGCTGCGGCGCAAGCTGATGCAGCAGGTGCGCACCATGCCCACCGACCTGCTGGTAAGTCGCGCCGTGGGACTGATCCTCGGCCTGCTGGTGGCCAACTTGCTGCTAGCGCCGATCCTGCTGCTGCCCCTGCCCTGGGAGGTGATCTTCGTCAAACCGCTGGCGGCGGTGCTCAGCAACGTCTTCTTCGGCGTATCCGGCTACAACCTGGCCGAGGTGCATGGCCGCACCCTGCTGCGCCTGTTCAACCCCAGCAGCACGGAGGCGATGTTGGTGGCCGATGGGGTGCTGCAACCGGCCAGCGCCAAAATCCTCGACACCAGCGTGATCATTGATGGCCGCATCCGCGGCCTGCTCGCCTCAGGGCTGCTGGAGGGCCAGGTGATCGTGGCCCAGAGCGTGATCGATGAGCTGCAGGCCCTGGCCGACTCGGGCAACGCCGAGAAGCGCGGCCGGGGGCGCCGCGGCCTCAAGCTGCTGAGCGAGCTGCGCGAGCAGTACGGCCGGCGGCTGGTGGTCAACAGCACCCGCTACGAAGGCAACGGCGTCGACGACAAGCTGCTGCTGCTCACCGCCGACACCGGCGGCACCTTGCTCACCGCCGACTACAACCTGGCCAAGGTGGCTGAGGTGAAAGATCTCAAGGTGCTCAACCTCAGCGAGCTGGTGATCGCCCTGCGGCCCGAGGTGCAGCCTGGCGACGAGCTGCAGCTCAAGATCGCCCGCGATGGCAAGGAGGCCGATCAGGGCGTGGGCTACCTCGACGACGGCACCATGGTGGTGGTGGAAGGCGCCCGGGGCCGCATTGGCGAGCGGCTGCCGGTGGTGGTCACCGGAGCCCTGCAAAACCCCACTGGCCGGATCGTTTTCGCCCGGGGCGACGGAGCCCCAGCCGAGGCCAATGGGGAGGCCACCGCCAAGCGCAAACCACGGCAAGAGCGCAGCAAGGCCAATCCGCAGGCGGACGGCCCCCGCTAGGCTCCGCAAGCCTGCTTCCATCAACCGCGGATGTCGGTTTCAGCCCCCTACTACGGCGATTCCGCGGCCATGCGCACGCCGCCGCCCGATCTGCCCAGCCTGCTGCTGAAGGAGCGAATCGTTTATCTGGGCTTGCCCCTGTTCAGCGACGACGACGCCAAGCGCCAGATGGGCATTGACGTCACCGAGTTGATCATCGCTCAGCTGCTCTACCTGGAGTTTGACAATTCGGAGAAACCAATTTTCTTCTACATCAACTCCACCGGCACCAGCTGGTACACCGGCGACGCCGTTGGCTTTGAAACCGAAGCCTTCGCCATCGCCGACACGCTCCGCTACGTGAAGCCGCCGGTGCACACCATCTGCATCGGCCAAGCAATGGGCACCGCAGCCATGATCCTCAGCGCCGGCACCAAGGGCCATCGGGCCGCCCTACCCCACGCCTCGATCGTGCTGCACCAGCCCCGCAGCGGCGCCCGCGGCCAGGCCACCGACATCCAGATCCGGGCCCAGGAAGTGCTGCACAACAAGCGCACCCTGCTGGAGATGCTTTCTCTCAACACCGGCAAGTCGGTGGAGCAGCTGTCGCGCGATTCCGACCGGATGACTTACTTCACCGCTGAGGAAGCCAAGGAGTACGGACTGATCGATCGGGTACTCACGAGCCTGAAAGACCTTCCAACCGCTCCGCCGGCCACGGCAGCCGGCCTGGGCTGAGCCACCGTCAGGCAGCCAGCCCCCCCAGGCACCCCGCGTTCCACCGACCACCCCAACCAAACCCATGCCCATCGGCACCCCCAGCGTTCCCTATCGCCTCCCCGGCAGCCAGTACGAGCGCTGGGTTGACATCTACACGCGGCTGGGCGTGGAGCGAATTCTCTTCTTGGGCTCGGAGGTCACCGACGCAGTGGCCAACGCGCTGGTAGCCCAAATGCTCTATCTGGATTCGGAAGACAATTCCAAGCCGATCTACCTGTACATCAACTCGCCCGGCGGCTCGGTGACCGCGGGCCTGGCGATCTACGACACCATGCAGTACGTCAAGAGCGAAGTGGTGACCATCTGCGTGGGTCTGGCCGCCTCGATGGGCGCCTTCCTGCTGGGCGCTGGCACCAAGGGCAAGAGGCTGGCCCTGCCCCATAGCCGGATCATGATTCACCAGCCCCTGGGCGGCACCAGCCAGCGCCAAGCCAGTGACATCGAGATTGAGGCGAAGGAGATCCTGCGCATCAAGGACATGCTCAACCACTCGATGGCCGACATGACTGGCCAACCCTTCGAGAAGATCGAGAAGGACACCGACCGCGATTACTTCCTCAGCGCCGCCGAGGCCAAGGAGTACGGCCTGATCGATCGGGTGATCGCCCACCCAAGCGAGGCCTGAGCCGATGGCCACCACCCTCGAGGAAGCCGCCGACGCCTTCTATGCGGCCGGCAACCGCCTGCTGGCCGGTGATCCCTCCGCATTCTCAGAGATCTGGTCGGACGCCGACGACATCAGCCACTGGGGTCCAACCGGTGCCCTCTGCAACGGACGGCAGGCCGTGATGGAGGAGTTCGCCAAGGAAGCCGCCATGGGATTTGCGGGAACCCTGGTGGCCGATGACCGCCGGTACGTGGAATCGCCCGAGATGGGCCTGCTGGTCTGCATCGAGCGCACCAGCGGCTTGACCCGGGAGGGTGTTGCGCTGAAGCTGGACATCCGCTCCACCACCGTGTTCCGCAAGGAGAAAGGTCACTGGCGGGCGGTGCATCACCACACTGATCGCCTCTGAGCCCAGTCAGACCCCTCCAGGCCCATCACCGAGCCTGCAGCCAATGACTCGCCGAATTCGTAAAACGAGATCATGAACTCCACTATAAAAATTGCTCTTATCACTGGAGGAAATAGGGGGATAGGCTTTGAGATTTGCCGTCAGCTCTCCAGGCGCGGATTCATCGTGCTTCTAGGTTCCCGCGATTTTTGCCGTGGCGAAGCGGCCGCCAGAGAGCTTCAAGCCGAGGGACTTGACGTGCGGACCGTTCAAGTCGATATGAACGACGCTGCAACGTTCAGGAGTCTCTACGACTTAATTACTTCTGATTACGGACATCTGGACGTCTTAATTAACAATGCTGGCTTTGCCAGCGATTGGGATTATGATGCCACAGATGTCCCAATCAAAATACTGCGGGATACACTTGAGTCGAATTTCTTTGGCCTTGTTGAGCTAACTCAGATACTTTTGCCGCTCATTCGCAAGAGCTCGTCAGGCCGAATCGTTAATCAATCTAGCCGCCTTGGATCGCTCACACTTCATTCTACGCCAGATTCAGGGTTAGAAGATCTCAAGCCATTTGCCTACAATACCAGCAAAACAGCTGTGAACGCTTTCACCGTTCATCTAGCCGCCGCAACTAAAGGCACCCGGATTAAAGTCAATTCCGCTAATCCCGGAGATGTGGCTACTGCTGCCAATCCATTAGGCATGCTTACTGTTGAGGAGGGAGCGCGAACTGCCGTTTGGTTGGCAACACTTCCAGAAGATGGTCCAAGCGGCGGGAAGTTCCACGGGTTGGAAACTACTCCGTGGTAGCTGTACCGCCGAGTCATGTACTGAAGCGAGCTACTCCGTGCGACGAAGCAGTCGCACTCTCCACAGTCGCTGCGATTACGACCGTTTCGAGCTCGGCAAACGCGATCGGTGTTTCCAGCCTCGATGGCTGGATTGTGTCAGCGGGTTTTGGGAGGATCCGACCCGCAATGGCTTCTGGTCGTGCAGATTGACGGCCTCCACACGACCCGGAAGTCACTACCCCTTGCCGGTCGCAGCCAGCAGCCGGGCGGCGGTGGTGGTGTCAATCGGAAGTCCGGTGGGATCAAGCAGGCCCAGCTGGGCAAGGAGCCCGGCCTGATCCCAGTAGACGTGCTCGTAGGCCACTTTGTCCTCCTGCACCCCCACCACCACCACAAAGGCCACCTCCACCCGCCTACCGGTTGGGGCCACCCCCGAGAGCAAGTGGGTGATCACTTTGTCGTGGGTGAAGCGGATTACCCACTCATCCACCAACCGTTCGTCGTTGATGGTGCGCGAAATCAGGATGAATTCGACGTCGGCGGGAAAGAACTGCCCGATCAGATCGTGGGCGTAGAAGTCGCGAACCCAGGCGGTCCCAACGCCCCCAGTCCCCGAAGCCATGTTGATGAGGTGAGGGTCGGCGTCCATGGTGGCCATGGTGCCCTCCAAATCCCCGTTCATCTCAGCCGCCATGTGGGCATCGAACAGGTCGGCGATCGCCTGATGCCTGGGGCTGAGCACTTCCATGGGAATAGACATCAGAATTTTTTGAAAAAGTTTAGGCAGATATTGGGAAAGTGTTAATTGCTAGCTGACACGCTCTATGGCCTTGCCACCCACCCCGAGATCCTCCATGACGGCTCCGGCGGGGGCGCTTGGGTAGGCTCGTCCTCTGCCCCGAGTGCCGCTCAGCATGGCCCAGATGTTTTACGACCAGGACGCCGACCTGTCCCCCCTCGCCGGAAAGACGGTAGCCATCATCGGCTACGGCTCCCAGGGCCACGCCCATGCGCTGAACCTCAAGGACAGTGGTGTCAAAGTGGTGGTGGGCCTGTACGAAGGCAGCCGCTCGGCCGCCAAGGCCCAAGCCGACGGCCTCGAGGTGCTGAGCGTGGCCGATGCGGCCGCCAAAGCCGACTGGATCATGGTGCTGCTGCCCGATGAATTCCAGAAGGCCGTCTACGACAAGGAAATTGCACCGCACCTCAGCGCCGGCAAGGTGCTGAGCTTCGCCCACGGCTTCAACATCCGCTTCGAGCTGATCAAGCCGCCCGCCGATGTGGACGTGGTGATGATTGCCCCCAAGGGCCCTGGCCACACCGTGCGCTGGGAATACCAGAACGGCATGGGCGTGCCGGCCCTATTCGCCATCGAGCAGGACGCCAGCGGCCACGCCCGTGAGCTGGCCATGGCCTACGCCAAGGGCATCGGCAGCACCAGAGCCGGCATCCTCGAAACCAACTTCAAAGAAGAGACTGAAACCGACCTCTTCGGTGAGCAGGCCGTGCTGTGCGGCGGCCTCTCCGAGCTGGTCAAGGCTGGCTTCGAAACCCTGGTGGAGGCTGGCTATCAGCCCGAGCTGGCCTACTTCGAGTGCCTGCACGAGGTGAAGCTGATCGTCGATCTGATGGTTAAGGGCGGCCTGACGGCCATGCGCGATTCGATCTCCAATACCGCCGAATACGGCGACTACGTCAGCGGTCCGCGCCTGATCACGGCAGACACAAAGGCCGAGATGAAGCGCATCCTCACCGACATCCAAGACGGCACCTTCGCCCGCAACTTCGTGGCCGAGTGTGACGCCGGCAAGCCGGAGATGACCAAAATCCGTGAGCGCGATGCCCAGCATCCGATCGAGCAGGTGGGCACGGGCCTGCGCTCAATGTTCAGCTGGCTGAAAACGGCCTGATCCAGCCCCTGCTCAGCAATCAACTGTTCAGCAACCCCCTGCTGCTGGTTGTCCTCGCCTGCGCCCTCGATCGCCTAGTGGGGGACCCGCGCTGGTGTCCCCATCCGGTGGTGGTCATGGGCTGGTGGATCACCCTGCTGCGCCGCGGCGCTGAAGCCTGGGCGGGCACCAGAGCATGGAAGCTGCGGCTGGCGGGGGGCTTGATCACGCTGGTGCTAGTGGGCTGCAGCGTCCTGGCGGGCTGGGGAATGGAGCGGCTGGCTCCTACGCCACTACTGGTGGTGGCCCTGGCCAGCGCCCTTGCCGGCCGCAGCCTCGAGCAGGCGGTGGGTGGGGTGCTGAAAGCTCTCCCTAATTCCGTACAAGCTGTACAGAAACGGACCGTACAAAACCAGACAGACCACGTTGGCGACAACCCAACCCAGCCATCCCTTCAGCCAGCCCGCCGGGCCCTTGCCTGGATAGTGGGCCGCGACACGGCCGATCTCGACGCCCCGGAAATTCTGCGGGCCCTGGCCGAAACGGCCAGCGAGAACGGCGTGGACGGTCTGTTTGCGCCACTGTTTTGGATGCTGCTGGGGGCTGGGCTGTGGAGCCTCAACCCCGCATGGCCCGGCCCCCTGGCCCTGGCCTGGGGCTTCAAAGCAGCGAGCACCCTGGATTCAATGCTGGGCTACCGCCGCGGGCGCCTGCGCTGGCTGGGCACGGCGGGAGCCCGCCTCGATGACCTACTGGTTTGGCTGCCCTGCCGGCTGGTGGCGGTGAGCCTGCCGCTGGCGGCCGGCCAGCCAGGCCGCAGCCTTGAGGTACTGGCAGCGGCCCGGCGCGATGGCGCCGCCGACCCCTCACCAAATGCGGGTCTATCCCAAGCCGCCTATGCCCACGTCGCCGGGGTGCAGCTGGGAGGCAGCAATAGCTATGGCGGCCAAATGCATCGCAAGCCCCTGCTTGCCGCTGGGCTGCCAGCGCCGGATCAGGCGGCGGTACTGCAAATGCTGCAACTGAATCGGCGACTTGAGCTGATATGGCTCACTGCTGCCGCTGCAGTGGCGTTCATCACGAAAACTCTCAGCTGATTGCCCCTGCCCCAGCCCCTGACGAAGCTGCAAGCAGATCATGGAGAACATGGCAATTCGCGAGCTGCTCGAAGATGCCCTCAAGGAGCCGAACATCGGGCTAACCCCTTGCTTTAGCTGGCACGCCACACCTGTAGGGATTGCAGCCCTGTGGCAAGCCGGGGCAGCGCCAACAGCTCCTCCCTATGAAGATGCCCTCAAGGAAGGTCTGCAGGTAGGGCTGGATCTAAGTCGCGAAGAGCGGGAGTTTCACCAGCTCAATTCAGGTCTGGTATTGCTGTTTCACAGCTAAGCCTCCTGGCGGAAACACCAGCGCCCATTGATGCAGCGTCCAACTGACGCATCCCTGAACGATCAGCGGATCTGTTCGAACAAGGGCCTCGGCTTCTTCCCAACTGGCTGCCGTAAAGAGCAACATGCCGCCAGCCCCATCGCCACTGCGGCCGACCCGATCGGCCCAATAACCACTGCGGGGCTCATGGCCCTTGCGTTCTAGTTCTGCCAGCCAGGCCATATGGGCTGGAATCACGGCGTCGAATTGGGGCTTAGAAACCAGACCCAGCTCCAACTTCACAAAGGTGGGGCGCATCTTTTAAACCTCTTTGGCGGTGCGTTGCCGGCGGCACCTTTCTGAGCAGTAGCGCACCTCATCCCAAACCTCCCTCCACTTGCGCCGCCACTGAAAGGGCCGCTCACAAACGGGGCAGATTTTGGTGGGACGGTTCTCGTGGTGGGGCATCTCCAGGGGCTCGACCCAGATCAGGGATGGGAAATTTAGGCAACCGAAACCAAATCCAGATCAGGGAAACGACAAAAAGCGACCAAACCGTAGTAGGATTGTGAAGATTTCATAAGGCGACCATGTTATTAAGTATTTTTGGTTTCTTATTTGCGGCCCTTTCATTTGTTCAAGTCCCCCAATGGGACAACGACTGGACCAAATGCTCGGTGGCAGTTCCAGACACCGCTTGCCATTGGTATGTGGTCAACCCTGACAACACATTTGGCAAAGGATTCAGCTGGATCACCGCTCCTGAATACGACGTAACCGCATTAAGGGACATCGGCATCCAACACGAGGTAACCATTGCCCAGGGCTTCCAAACGACTGTAGAACTTATGAATGCATCAACCAAAGTTAAGTACGGCGACAACTACTAAAGCCAAGTTTCAGACCAGAACTTGAAATGGCAATCCTATAATTTCATTGAGCGAGGCACCACGCCAACGGGTTTTATTTTGCAAAAGATAAAAATCCGCCCTCTTATCCCGGCTTGTTAACGTTAAGAAAAAGCAGAAAAAGATATTAGGCGCAGGATTCGGAGCATTTAAACCTCCCAAACGCACTGCAGCGCAGCAATATTTCGTCTGGTACTTAATTTCTTAAGACCATGGGATGTGCTGAAATCCCATTTTGACGGCTTATGGGGTTATGGTTTGCAGACATTAAATCAGTCGTCCTTGCATCAGGGTGGCCTCAACACCTTGCCATGGACTCTTCAATTCTGTTTGCCTTAAACTGGAATTCACTCGGCGAGCTAGCAACCGAAGATCTTGAGTATGTGCTCAACTCAATGGCCCATGCCATGGATTCAGGCAAAGAAGAGTTTTGTTCGCTTTACAGCAAAGTGAACGTTCGCGCTTGACTCGCAAAATCAATTCCAATTAGCTAATCCCCCCCTGAACAAGTGGGTGGGCAACATGCAACATCTAAAATTACAGGGATATTACTTTTGACGCCTTAAGCAATTGGCAAGGTTCTCCTTGGCGATTGCCAGTGCCTCCTTACAGGTCTCCTTATCGTCCTTATCAATTTCGCCCTGCTCGCCACGAAGACGTTGTTCTAGAAAATCAATTTCCTCCTGCCAGTGCTCGGCGCCCATATCAAAGACAGGCAGCTCCACATCATTGGCATCGTCGTCGACCAAAGAGAAATCGTCGTCCCTCATCTTAAGTAGTGGTGGAATTCAACCCAAGGATGCCGCAGGAAGCAGGAAAAGGAAATCCCCTGTAAACCCACAGACCAGCTACTGCTGCGATCACCAACTCAATTCCACAACTGGCACTCGAAAACCTGCCAAAAATGCCAAAGAAGCAGGGTTCGCTCACAAAATCCCTAGCTCTTTCGACTCCGCCAGGGACATGCTTCCCGTCGCTCATCACGACTCACTTACGCTTTTAGGCGTTTACACTCGCTGCATGGAATATCGGCGCCTCCTGGACTTAATACCACTGTGGCTGATTTAAGCCAAAAAAATAATATGTCAAGCGCCAAACTTGAGAACTATTTCGACAACTAAAAGCCCCACTAGGGCGACAAAGACAAGAAGGGAGGGCGAACCAGAGAAATCCATACTGACTCCGCTGAATTCGTCCTTTCTAAAGCAAATTCATAAGAGGGCCGTAGCGATATATACAGCGGAAACCAGTTGAACATTCCGCAGGCTTCTCCTCCCTTGACCTGGCAACCCTCCATGCCCTGCCACACTACGACCACACGATCCAGCGGTTATGAACGAACAGCCAGGCGCTCCAAAGCAGTTCGGCAGTCGCCTTAGCGAGGAGACGGTTGAAGAGAATAGGGAACTTCTTGCCAAAATTGGTAGCGTTAGCATCCTAAAAGCACCTGCAATCAAAGGAAGCATATACTTCTATATCAATATTTGCGGCGATAGCACTCAAAGCAGAGAGGAGTTAATTGACGACCCAACTGCGCTAAATGCTGCGATTAAGAATCTTGCAATTGAGATAAAATACGAAAACAAGCATCACCGATGGGTCTCCCAGCTACCCCAGGTATTAAAAATATTGGAATTTGCAGCTGAACACTTAAGCCTAAATAGCAATATTACACCTGACAATCTTGGCATTAATGCTGAACTCAAATGGCGTGACGAGAAAGATTTTGAAAACATCATTCATCTTACGCAAAGCAAACATAATGCCAAATGGCAGGTGTCACGATTTGTCTGATAGAGCCATAGCCTGCCTGGCTATAGGCAAGCAACGATTGTTAAAACGACCAATCCCCTTTAGCTGCAGGGGTAGGGGAAATTTTTGAAATCCGCCTGAAACCTTGTAAAAGCGGAGAGGGTGTCTGTCGAGTTGGGTCTCAACAGGAGTTTTCTTCCGTGAACTCGACGGATTCGCCAGATCAGTTGCAGTGCAGGAAGTTCGAGTCATTCAACCTACCCCACTGAGCACCACCCTAAGAACCCCCATCCCAACGAGGACTACCACCCAACCTCCACCTCCTGCCGAGCGACTCAGCACGAACACCGCCGAGTCAGGTGCTCACCAAGAGACATTCAAACCTGACGCTGTGAAAGAGAGGAGCAGGGCGTGAGCGACGGGGACGAAATCTCCGCCCGCTTCCTCAACCTATGGACGGGTCGAACACCGCCATAGACGGATATTTGAGTCAAGCACTGGCATTAAGTGCGAGCAGGGGCAAGGTTTGTTCACAAAAAAAATCCCTGGGGTGTTCGACTCCGCCAGGGACATGCTTCCCGTCGCTCATCACGACTCACCAATACTATTAGGCATTTACACTCAGAGCATGGGGTGATTGCTGAAGGTGTTCATGAGGACACACTCAAGGCGCCTCACCCACCCCCGCCACAACACCTGCCGTGCCACCCACTGAGAGCAGCGCTTGGTGAGGTGCTGACCCTGAGGAATCAGACCCCATGCGGAAATGTTTGAGGACATTCCACTCAAGGAACTCCCATTCCTCAGAGGTGGTGGGGTCAAGGAGTCCATAGAGTACTTGTATGACTCCGCTCAAGACCCCAGGAAGACGTCAAGAAGTAGGCAGCGTGACGATCAACTCCCTGTGAATACTGATTCCCTGGTCGGTCTTTTAGATTGGCGCTGGATTGAAGTTCTGGCGTCTCACCGTCCTGTTCTGCAAGCACCTGCTGGGGATCCCCTCACGAACGGAACGCTTCAGGCAGGCACTGGAGAGGATTTGGAAGAAGGGGCAGCGGAGATGAAGCGGCGCACTGATCTCTTCTTCGGTGACTATGACTGCTGAGCACTATTTTCAATCTTGAGAATCACTTGCCAATGCTTGCTCCAGAATATAGGCAGCAAGATTACTCAAAGACCTCCCTTCCGCAAGACTTCGCATTATTAGCTTGTTGGCTGTTGCAGCAGAGATTGTAACTGTGATACGCTTGTGAGCAGAGGAAATAGTCTCCTTGCGCGAACCTTCATTAATCTCTGAAGAGACATTCATATGCCGCTCCCCTAAGCTCATCAAAATGTCATGCTTACTTTAGCACGAATTACCAATGACCGCGGGCATTTACGCCTAAAGCTCAAACTGTTAAGAATCAAGTTGCTCGGCATTCTGGGCAATGATGGCGGCGGCGATTTCATCGATGGACGTACCAGTCCTGTCGCTGATCCGTTGCAGGTAGGCAAGCACCTCTTCTGAGACATCAAGGTCTATGCAACGTGGAAAATCATCTGGGTTTAATTGGTAGCGGTCGCTATTGTTGTTGTGGGCAACCATGAGCTGTCACCGAAGTCGTGGATTCTTGGCAGTTGCCTAATGGAAGAAATAAATTGGCATGAAAATTTGTGGGTCGACTACCTCCTCTGTACACTCTAAGTAAGATCCTTGAACACACTCACTATATCCTGAATTGCGCCACTTCTGGATAATCCGCAATAGAACCTAACGTCTTGGCACCCACTGCGAAAACCTCTGAGGCAGGTGCTCTCCTTGAGGAATAAGACCTTGGAGAGTCGGGTAGGGAAGAGGTGCCTCCTCCCCCAAAGAGCACCTAAAAGACCCGCCTTAGCGCCATAAATAAAATCAACCTCAAGTGCACTCAAGGCGTCTCTTTATTGTTTTTGCTTCTGCATCGCAGGAATTGCAATAAAATGAAAATTTCTTAACAAAATAACGGACTGCCTGAAATGCTCAGCAGCTAGGGGCTTGACTTCTCCGCAGATCGCGCATCTTCTTGTTGAAATTGGGGTCAAAAGGAATGCCTCACTTGGCACGACACTGGTTCAGTCGTAGATGCACTATGCAGCATTATGCATCACCAAGACTCTGGGGCAGGAGACCCACGCCATAGACGCTGAACTCCTGACCACCTTTGGCGATGCCGATCTGCGCTTTGGTGTTAGTGCCCCTGGTGGTTGGGTTCTCAAGCAGCGGACTCGAACCAGTTGGGACTATGACCCCGAAATCAGGGATGCCTTCAAAGGTCTGCTTGCTGCAGTGGCCTTTGGCCTGAGCGCCCCGCTGGTCAGCACCTTGACCTCAGCAGGATCGCCGCTTGCCCTGGCGGGACTGCTCTATGGGGGATCTGCACTGGCGTTGCTGACCCTGCTTGGCGGCATCGCTGCTCCCATCTGCCTGGTCAGCGGGTTGGCACTCCTGTTAGCGGGTTCTGCGTCCTTGCTGCTGAACCTGGAAGCGGTCTTCACGATGGGGATTGCTGTCCTGATTGGCAGGGAACACCTGAGCGGCAAAGGCACTGCGGCAACGGCACTGAGCATTACTGGGGCATTGGTCATCGGGGGCGGCACCGCTTCAGGAACGACCCTTCATGGAGGTCGTGGTGCTCCTGGCGATTGGTGGTGTGACCGTCAACCCGACAAAACTCCAAAACCTTCGGGGGCAGACCCTGCTGTTCCGTTGCGTGGAAACGGGATTGATGACCACGGTCGGTCTTTGGAATTGGCGCCGGAGCGGGTCTGGCAGAAGGATCAGCAAAAGGTGTGATTATTGAGACAGAACACTGGTGAACAACCAAGGACAAAAGGAGACAGGTTTAGTTTTGCAAAATGCGGTATTCCTCCCGCGAAGACTCCGCTATCACTCAGCAAAGACAGGTCATGAACTTGAAGAGTCACTTTGCAACTGTTGCCGCCATCGCAGTTCTGGGCGGTTATGCAGCAACGGCACTCTCAAACGCCAATGCACAGCTTTCCCCCAATTGCGAAAGAAATGGCAAGCGTGACTACTGTGCGATCACTCCTATTGCAGGTGCCACAGCTGAAAAGCAATCCTTTGATATGATTACTTTCGCAGATCACGCGGTCTACGAAATAACAAGAAATCTTGAGTCCTGCAAAAAGATCTCAGAAAAGGTGCAACCCTGTAATGCAAAAATCATCACGCCGCCTGGAAACGCTAAAACGATACCCGCCTTCTACAGAGGGACTTTCTACGAGGGTGGAGTCAAGCACGAATATGTCGGGAAAGGTATTCATTTGACTTATTTCTTCCTTGACTGAAGACATACGAGTGGGTCCCGAATTACGCCGAGCAAAAATTTTTGCACTGTGCCTTGGGTTGCTGGTGATGGGTGGTTGCGGGGTTAAGGCAAACCAGTCGGGATCCAGTGCCTGCAGTAAAGGAGGCAACTCCTGCGCCGCTGCCCAGGCGCCACCAGGAATGCGCCAAGTCCTCAAAGGTCACAGGATCGTCGGGGCGCAGTGGGTGGAGAAGACCAACAAGGAATCAGGCGCACCAGACATCGGAATGAAGGCGCAGTGGGAACCCATCACTGAGAGGCGCTGACAGCAGATCAAAAGGATTGAACCGCAAAATGTGCGGACATTTGGGTTTTAGGTGGATTCACCTGGACCACCTACGCCCCAAAACACCAGAAACGGCAAAGGGTCTGGACGAATCAGACCCTTTGAAAACCCTTGAGAAGCGGAGAGGGTGGGATTCGAACCCACGGAAGGTTTCCCTTCAAACGATTTCGAGTCGTTCGCTTTCGACCACTCAGCCACCTCTCCAAAGACCCACTGGGTCTGAATCACTTTAAGGATCGGTCAGCCGAGGGCGGCCTGCAGGTATCCACTGGGACCGCTGGCCGCCCAGGCCGCTGGCAAGCCCGCCGGGACAGCACCACTGAGCCACAGCCGCTTGGCGCCAAGTTCCTTGAGGTGGTGGCGCTCGCGGGCGGAGGGCGCAAAACCCAGCCAGACGCCATCAATTCGGCCGCGCAGCACGCTTGGCTCTGAGCCATCAGCGGCCTGCTGCCGCCAGGCCCAGAGCGCCTGGCGGTCGGGCAACAGCAGCCAGCGCCAACGGCCCAGCTGCAGCTGGATGGCCCGGCTCTCGATCGCCACCGGTGCGGCGCTCAGCCCAGGGCTAGCCAGCCTTTGACCAGGCTGAAACGGCAAACTGCCATCGGCACTGGCCATCACCAGGCCCGCCTGCCCCTGCCAGCAGTTCGGTTGCTCGGGCGCCAGCGGATCTAGCAGTAGGGCCCAGTCGTAGCGCTGTACCCCCAGGCCCCGGGCCAGCTGGCTGGCCTGGCTGCAACTGAAGCCATCACCAGAACTGCTCACCAGCACCGCCCGGCCCTGGTGCCGCGCCACCAGCAGATCCAGCCGCCCCTGGTGCACCAGCAACAACTGGTCGGCGCTTAGCAAGCTGAACTGCACCGCCACCACCAGCGCAAACAGGGCACCACCAAACAGGCGCCAGCGCTGGGCCAAGGCAGGCCAGGCCAGCGCCAGCAGCGCCACAGTGAAGAGCAGCACCAGGCCCGGGGCGGGACGTCCCAATTGCCACTGGGCCATGGGCAGCGCCGCAAACACCTTGACCACCGCCACCAACACATTGGTAAGCCAGGCCACGGGCGCGGTGGCCAGCGGTAGCAGCGGCGGCAGCAGCACCGCCAGGCAGGCCAGGGCCATCGCCCCGAGGGTGAGGGGTGTGAGCAGGGGTGCCACCACCAAATTGGCGGGCACCGCGTAGAGGGGCACCACGCCGAAGTGCAGCAGCTGCAGCGGCAGGGTGTAGAGCGAGGCCGCCAGCGGCACAGCCGTGGCTACCGCCAACCAACCCGGCAGCCAGCGGCGCAGGCCCAGCTCCAGCGGCCGGGCCGACACCACCAGCGCAGCAGTCGCCACAACGCTGAGCTGGAAGCCCACATCGAGCAGCCAGTCGGGCCGCGCCAGCAGCAACACCAGGGCGCTGGCGGCCAGGATGCCCAAGGGCCTGCCGCGATAGCCGCACTCCACCACCCCCAGGGCCAGAGCCCCCATCAGCACTGCCCTGAGCACCGAAGGCTGGGGGCCTGCCAACAGCACAAATAGGCCCATCGCCGCGGCCGCCAAAGTGAGCCGCCCCAGCCGCGACAAGCGCTTGCCCAGGGGCAGCACCACGCCCAGCAGCACCGACAAATGGAAGCCGGAAGCCGCCAGGGCATGGGATAGCCCCGCTGCCCGAAAGGCATCGCGCAGCTCCGCCGGCACGGGCACCACGGCGCTACCGAGCACCAGGGCAGCCAGCACGCTGCCGTTGTTTGGGCCGGCATGCTGCACAAGGGCCTGGGCCATGCGGCGGCGCAGGTCTGCCACCGGCGTTGCCGCACGCTGCAGCACCTCAAAATCCTGCACCTGCAGCTGGCTGAAGCTTCCCTGGCGCACCAGGCGCTCTGCCGGTGCGGCCAGCAGGGGATGGGGCGACACCTGGGGGCGCCGCAGGCGGCCCTGCACCTTCAGGCGCCAGCCCTGCTGCAGCGCCGGGCATTGGTCAAAGCGCAGTTCGGTGCGACCTACGGGCAGCTGCAGCAGGGCCCGGCAGGCACCAACACCACCCCCGGGCACCGGTCCGCCGCTGGGCACCGGATCACTGAGCAGAACACCCCGCAGCGTCAGCTCCAGCGGGCCACCGGCTGCCTCGAGTTGACGCACTGGATCGCCGGCCGCCGGCTGGGGCGGCGTGAACGCCAGCCAGCCCACCCGCAGCAGCAGCAAGGCCAAAAGCAGGCCCCACAAAAGCGGCTTCAGGCGCAGCCTGGCTGCGCCGGCAGTGTCCGCCCCACCCCCACAACAGGCCACTGGCCACTCCGCATGAACCCAGCCAGGGTTCCCACGCGGGCTGGGGTTAGAGGCGAGGAATCTGCAGCAACAGCTCGCAGAGCTCCCGGCTCGGCATCTCCTGGCCCAGCAACGGTGCCACCAGTTTGGCCACCGGGCGCAGGCGACAGGGCCACACGGCCCGCTCACTTAAGCGCCCCAACTGGAAGCTGCCGCCGGCCAGCACCACCACCAGCAAGCTGCGCTGCAGCAGCCTCTTCACACCGCCACGGGGCGCTTGGCCTCAGGGAGCAGCGGAAAACCGAGGGCTTCGCGTTCAGCCAGCCAGGCCTCCGCCACCTGACGGGCCAGGGTGCGGATGCGGCCGATCGTGGCGGTGCGCTCCGTGACCGAGATCACGCCGCGGGCCTCCAGCAGGTTGAAGGTGTGGCTGCACTTGAGCACGAAATCCAGGGCTGGAGCGGGTAGCTGCTTGGCCACCAGATCTGCCGCCTCCGCCTCATAGATGGCAAACAGCTGCTGAAGCCGCTCGGGGTTGGAGGCTTCGAAGTTGTAGGCGCAGTGACCCTTCTCAAATGGCAGCCAGATGTCGCCGTAGGAGCGATTGCCATCCCAGCTCAGATCCCAGATGCTCTCCACATCCTGGAGATACATGGCCAGGCGCTCCAGCCCGTAGGTGATTTCAATCGACACCGGACGGCAATCGAGGCCGCCGCACTGCTGGAAATAGGTGAACTGGGTGACCTCCATGCCATCGAGCCAAACCTCCCAGCCCACACCCCAGGCGCCGAGGGTGGGGGATTCCCAGTTGTCTTCAACGAAGCGAATGTCGTGCTCCCGGGCGCGGATGCCCAGCGCTTCCAGCGAGGCCAGATAGGTCTCCTGGATGCCATCGGGGCTGGGCTTGATCAGCACCTGATATTGGAAATAGTGCTGGGCCCGGTTGGGGTTGTCGCCGTAGCGGCCATCGGTGGGGCGGCGACAGGGCTCGGGGTAGGCCACGGCCCAGGGCTCGGGCCCGATCGCCCGCAGCACCGTGTGAGGGCTCATCGTGCCGGCGCCCTTCTCGGTGTCGTAGGGCTGCAGGATCAGACAGCCCTGGTCGGCCCAGAAGCGGTTCAGGGTCTGGATGATGTCCTGGAAATACACAAGCCGCAGGCTGGATCGTGACCCATTGTCGATGGCGACAGCCCCTCAGGCCACCAGCTCCAGCAAACCCATCAGGCCACCAGCCAGGGGCCGATGCCTCACTTCGCTGAAGCCCGCCCGCCTCGCCAGCTGCTGCTGCTCGGAGCCCGTGGGAAACCGCTGCAGGCTCTCCTCCAGGTAGGCGTAGTGCTCGGGAATGCCGAACCGCTCGGCGGTGGGCACCACCAACCGGCGTAGATAAAAGCTCTGGAAACTCTCTACAGCCCCAGAGGTGCGATTGAAATCAAGCACTGCGGCGCGGCCGCCGTCGCGCAACAGCCGTCGCAACTCCAGCAGGCCTGCCCCTGGATCAGCGAGGTTGCGCAGCCCATAGGCGATCACGGCCCCATCGCAACTAGCGCTCGCCAAGCCAGTGGCCAGGGCATCCCCCTGCTGCCAGCTCACCGCTAGCCAGGGCTGGGCGGCTGCCCGACGGGCCGCCACCGCCAGGGGGGCAGCGGCCGCATCTATGCCGAGCACGCTTCCACCCGGCCGCACCCGGTCAGCCAGCACTAGGGCCAGATCGCCGGTGCCGCAACAAAGATCTAAAAGATGCTGGCCAGGCTGGGGCTGCAACCAAGCAATCGCCTGACGTTTCCAGAGGCGATGCAGGCCAAAACTGAGCAGGTCGTTGAGCTGGTCGTAGCGGGGCGCTATCTGTTCAAACAGCTCCTGAACCGCATGTGGATCTCCGGGCCTAAAGCTGGCCATCCCAAGGCAACACAATCGAATCGAGACTGATGCCCGCATCCACAGCAGGCAAAAAGCTGGGGCTGGTGAAGGTGAGCACCATCACGGTGGCCAGGCCAACTGCAGCTGAGCACACCATGCAGCCAGCCAGCATCAACGAAAATTCCTGGCGATCGTTGGCGGCCTGCATCAGCTGCAGCGCCCAAGCAACCAGAGCCACCACAGCCGCCACCATGCCGAGGGCAATTGCGGTGGAGGCATTAGACGGGAGTACGGGAAGGGCAGAGAACAAGTGCTGGCCGAACCGAGTGAAGGTCTCTAGCCAATGTAACGAGCCTTAACAACTCAATGCGAGGGGCCGGATCGGCAAACCACGGCGCAGCAGCTCGGTCTTGATCTGCTCAACGCTGAGAATGCCATCGTGCAGCAAGGAGGCCAATAGGGCTGCTGAGGCATGGCCACCCGCCAGACCGGGGTCGAGGGCCTCAGCGAGGTGGTCGATGCAGCCGGCACCGCCGGAGGCGATCACTGGCACCTGCACCGCATCGGCCACGGCGCGGGTGAGCTCCAGGGCGTAGCCCGCCTGGGTGCCATCACCATCCATCGAGGTGAGCAGGATCTCGCCAGCTCCGAGGGCCACCACCTGCCGGGCCCAGGCCACCGCATCGAGGCCCGTGTTCTCGCGGCCACCTTTGACGTACACATCCCACCCCCCGCCAGCGCGGGCCCGGGCATCGATCGCCACCACGATGCATTGGCAACCAAAGCGCTCGGCGCCGCGGGCCACCAGCTCGGGATCGCGCACGGCTGATGAGTTGAGGCTCACCTTGTCGGCGCCGGCGCGCAGCAGGGCGGTGATGCCCTCAACGCTGCTGATGCCACCGCCCACGGTGAAGGGAATGGTGACCGCCTCAGCGGTGCGTTGCACCAGCTCCACCAGGGTGCCGCGGCCCTGATGGCTGGCGGCGATGTCGAGGAAAACCAGCTCATCGGCCCCAGCGGCGCTATAGCGACAGGCCAGCTCGACCGGGTCACCGGCATCGCGCAGCCCAACAAAATTCACCCCTTTCACCACCCGGCCATCGGCCACGTCGAGACAGGGAATGATCCGCTTCGCAACCATGGACTCGAGCTCCGTTGGGCACTGTTAAGGTTGCGCCACTTTCCAGTCGCGCCGGCCATGTCCCAGGCTGCCACCATCAACATCGGCTCGAAGGTGCGGATCACCCGGGTTCGGGATCGCATCTCGAGCAAGATGGTTGATTCCTTAAAGGCAGACTCCAGCGGTACCGTGACTGGCTTCCGCACGGTGGATGGCAAGGGCATCGGCGTGGTGGTTGAACTGAGCGATGGTGAAGTCGCCTGGTTCTTTGACGACGAACTCACCCTCGCCTGAGGCCTAGGCCGTTGAGCAACAGCCCCAATCCCGAAGCGGCCAGCGGCGGCGGCGCCCGTCAGCTGCTCGGCATGAAGGGTGCCAGCGGCACCAGCAGCATCTGGAAAATCCGGCTGCAGCTGATGAAGCCGGTCACCTGGATACCCCTGATTTGGGGTGTGCTGTGCGGTGCTGCCGCCTCAGGCAATTTCCACTGGAGCATCAGCGAGGTGGGAGCCTCAATCGCCTGCATGCTGATGAGCGGGCCCCTGCTGGCCGGCTATACCCAAACGATCAACGACTACTACGACCGCGAAATCGACGCGATCAACGAGCCCTACCGCCCGATTCCCTCAGGAGCGATTCCTTTAGGCCAGGTGAAGGCCCAGATCTGGATCCTGCTGCTAGCAGGCCTAGGAGTGGCCTACGGCCTTGATCTCTGGGCCGGTCACACCACCCCGGTGCTGCTGCTGCTGGCCCTGGGCGGCTCCTTTGTGAGCTTTATCTATTCAGCTCCGCCGCTGAAGCTCAAGCAAAACGGTTGGCTGGGCAACTACGCCCTTGGCGCCAGCTACATCGCCCTGCCCTGGTGGGCCGGCCAGGCACTTTTTGGCCAGCTCACCTGGACCACCGCCCTGCTCACCCTGGCCTACTCCCTAGCAGGCCTAGGCATCGCCGTGGTCAAC